>Ga0182027_10001365_pt1 | contig 40995 bp, 24 predicted proteins | sample 712E1DmetaG_FD_121300 | JGI IMG/M metagenome (GOLD analysis project Ga0182027, IMG submission 121300) | Permafrost microbial communities from Stordalen Mire, Sweden - 712E1D metaG (Illumina Assembly) | ecosystem: Environmental > Terrestrial > Soil > Wetlands > Permafrost | place: Sweden...
GCCATGCGTTCGGCGTAGCAATGTTTGCAGCCGGGGCTGATCTTGGAACAACCCGTGACGGGGTTCCACGTTGCCTCGGTCCATTCGATTGACGATTGAAGTGCCATTTGTGCTACAAGGATAACTCACGCTGGTTGTCCGGCGCAATCGCGCAGGATTTGTTCCAGAATTCCAAACCTATTGCGTTTCTTGAGGCGAAAAGTAGATAGTAATAATGCTTCACACGGCGGACATCGGTGTATTCATAGCCTTCGCCACGAAGGCTTTGGTTGTAAGTGTCGGCGAATTTCCTCCGCAGATGATCATGGTCGGAGAGGTTGGCGAGCTTGATGACATCGGGCTGGTCGCAGAAGCCGGGAACGCCAAGAAAATTTTCATACTTCGATTTGGATCTCATGTGGCTGGGGGAGAGGATCGCCGGGATGATGTTTCGGGTTACATCCGTTCCGAGAGCGACGTTGATAAGCAAGTCGGCGTTCTTGAGATGTTCCACGATGCACTTGATGGTGGGGAACGGGACGTCGCACTCGGTCGGATCAATAAAAACGAGGTTCAAGCATCTGTTTGGCAGCCGATTTAGGATCCGGGACAGGCCGGGGGCATCGCTGTAATCGCCGACCACGGCCTCGGCGATGCCGGCTTTTCCCAAAGCCTCGATGCGCTGATTGAGGATTTCCACGACGCGCGGGCTGGCGTCAACGAAGATGCCTTTTTGAAGTTTGGGAAAGTGTTTGTGGTGAATGATGGCCAATGCGGTGCCGTCCATCTCGGTGCGCTCATTGCGGGTGATGCACCGCCCGGGACCGCTGCAAATTTCCACATAGTTCAAGCCCTTCCATTTTTTGCTCATGCCGCCGGCGAAAATGCCGAAGTATTGGACGAGCCGGAAAATTTTGTCGTAGGCCCATTCACCGGCGCACCGCACTGGCAAACCATCAAGGGTGGACTTGATTTTGGTGCAAAGCCCATCGGCATCAATGTCATCCCGTGCAGAGCGGCCGCATCCTAGGCAATTGGGATGGTGACTTTGACGAAGGTCGAGGATTTGGCTCATGGCATCTCAACCTCTTCCGCTCAATTCAGCGCCACGCCTTTGCGGATGTAGGTCGGCAGGTCCAAATCCTCGCCGTGCCGGATGGTTGGCTCGCTTTTGTCGAACCGGCCTTTGTACACAATTTCCAGCGGGAGTTCCTTCTGCATTCGCGCGGATTTCCTGCGGTTTTGGCCGGTTTGACGGGTGTAAAGCTGCTCCTTCTTCTCCTCGGACATCTCCGGCGGCGGCGCAACGCAACGGGAGGGAGGATGCGGCGTGGCCAGGGGGTCCAGGAATTGCATCGCGGCGGAGGGCGCGGTTTGGCCGGCGTCCGCCGCCGCCGGGGTTTGCGCCCGCGCCAGGACCGGAGCCGGAGCCGGGGAGCCGGCGGACAGGGGGACTGCTTCGCCGGCGCGGCGGCTGGAGGCAATGAGGGTGACGGAGAGACGGCCGCTAAAAGCGTCGTCAATGACGGCGCCGAAAATCAAATGCGCGTATTGACAGCGGCGCTGGACGGGGGCCATAATCTTGTTGACTTCGCTCATGGTCAAATCCGGGCCGCCCGCCAGGCTGACCAGGACGGCGTCGGCGTCGTCGAGGACCTGGCCGCCTTCCAGGAGCGGATGGGCGAAGAGTTTTTCAATGACCTGTTCGCTCCGTTTGTCGCCGCCGGCTTCCGCGGTGGCAAAGGGGCTGGCGACATGACGTCCGCGGGTGACGGAACAAAGATCGGCGAAATCCACGTTGATCAAGCCGGTCTGGGTGAGGAGACGCCAGAGGCCGCGCAGGCCGTCGGCCATGAGGCTGTTGCCGATGCCCAGGGTCTCCGGGAGACTGGTGTTTTCATCCGCCATTTTGAAAAGTTTCTCGTTGGGCAGGCAGATGACGGCATCGGCGGCGGCTTTCAACCGCTCCAAGCCGGCGTCGGCCTGCGCGCGGCGGGGTTTGCCCTCGAAGTCGAAGGGCAGGGTGGCCATGGCGAGAACGAGCGCGCCGCTTTCGCGGGCCACGCGGGCCAGGACGGGAGCGGCGCCCGTGCCGGTGCCGCCGCCCAGGCCGGCGAGGATGAAAATGATGTCCGCCCCCGCGCAGAAGGAGGCCAGTTGCGCCGCGTCGTCCTCGGCGGCGGCGCGGCCGCGTTCGGGATCGCCGCCGGTGCCGAGACCGCGGGTGCGTTTCTGGCCGAGGACCCATTTGTCGGGCAGCGGGGAAGCGGCGAGGGCCTGGGCATCGGTGTTGAGGAGAAGGACCTCAACGCTGTCCAGTTTGGTTTGGGCGAAGAAGCCGGCGGCGTTGCAACCCGCGCCGCCGACGCCGAAGACCTTGATGGAGATTTTCTTCTTGAGGGCGGCCTGGCCGGCTGTCTCCACAGGCGCGCCCGCGGTGGTTTCAAGGGGGGTGGTCATGGTTACCTTTTGAATATTTCGGCCAGGGTTTGCTTGAGGCTGCCGATCATGCCGCCGTTGTTTTTGCGTTTTTGCTGGAGCGAGCCAAACCGGACCAGGCCGATGGCGGTGGCAAACTCCGGCTGGTCCAGGGCGGACTTCAACCCGCTGATGGAATTGGTTTTGCCGGGGAAGGCGGGCAACTGGAAGATGTCTTCCGCCAGGGAATGGATGTGCGGGATGCGCGCGCCGCCACCGCAAAGAAAGACCCCGGCGCGCAGCCGCTCCAGCCAGCCCAGGGGGGAAATCTCGCGCTCGATCTGCTCGAAAATCTCCGCCAGGCGCAGGGAGGTGATGCGGTGCAGGTGTTCGAGATTGATGGTTTTGGAGGGAAGCCCCATTTGGCCGGGCAATTCAACGGTCTTGCCCTTGACGTCCGGTTGCACGACGGCGGCAGCGTGGTCCAGTTTCAATTGTTCCGCGCGGCCCAGCGGCACTTTGAGTCCGAAGGACAGGTCGTTGGACACATGGTCGCCCCCGACCGCCAGGACGCCGGTGTGCTTGATGATGCCGTCGGAATAGACGGCGTAGTCGGTTGTGCCGCCGCCCATGTCAATGACCAGCGAGCCGAGTTCCTTCTGTTCGTTGGAGAGGAGCGCCAGCGCGGAAGCCAGACCGTTGAAGACGACGGTCTCGACGTTCACCTGTAGTCCCTTGACGACGGCGAGGGAGTTCTTGAGGCGGTTGACGTGGCCGTGGACGACATGGACATCCACCTCGAGTTTGGCGCCGAACATGCCGACGGGGTTGAGGATGCCGGTCTGGGCATCCACCTGGAAATGCTGGCGAATGGCGTGGATGATGCTGTTTTCGACCGGGAGATTGATCGCCTTGGCGTTTTTAATCACGTCCTGCACGTCCTCCCCGGTGATTTCGCGGTCGGCGGAGACGACGGGATGAACGCCATGATTGCTGAAGCCGCGGATGTGATTGCCGGTGACGCCGAGATAGACGCTGCGGATTTCGACGTTGGCCATTTGTTCGGCGTCCACGATGGCGTTGCGGACGTCCTCCTCGGCCAGCGCCGGCTCGGCGATCTCGCCCTTGCGCACGCCATGGGAGAGGGCCTGGCCGATGCCGATGATGTTGAGGGAGCCGGCGGCGTTGATTTCCCCCACCACCACGCATATTTTTGAGGTGCCAATTTCCAATCCGACAATGAGAGGGGGATCAAACATGATTTCTTCTTGGGTTGTTGGGTTTGACAGGAGGGCCGGGCAGCGGCGGCAGGGCGCCGGCGGCCATCCAGCGCACCGGCAGGTGGTTGGAGATCGAGAGGTCCAGCGTCGCGATGGCTTTGCCCTCCACCTGGCCGTGGTCGTAAATATCCCGCCAGCGCCGCAACTGGACATCGAAGTGGTCGAGCGAAAAAGTGATGCGCGCCCCCTGGGTGGTCGCCGCTTCCAAGACTTCCGGGGACGCCACATTGATGCTCTGCAATTCGACCAACCCGGCCATGGGGGAGCGGTCCAACTCGGTGAGCAGACGCAGCGCGGCGAGAACCTGCGGCGATTCGGCCTGGCGGCCGGAGTTCAAATCCTTGGCCGGGACGCCGATGAGCGCGGGCAGGAACTCGTTGGTCGGAGCGGGCGTCAGGCGGCAGGCCGGATCCAGCGGCTGCATGACTACTCCCGTCCCGTCAAAATCATGGGTCACCGCATTGAAGCCGCCGCCGCGGCGCGGTTCCAGAGTGACAGCCTGGGCCACGGGCTGGCGCTCGGTCACGGAAATCCGCAGCGTGCCCGGGAGCACGCGCTCGACGCAGACACCGGCGATTGGGGAATACATTTCCAAGTCGCGCTTGACGCGCATCAAGTCCAGCGCGAACAAATTCTGTCCGGGCCGCACCAAGGCCCAGCGCCGGATCACCGCCGGCGCAATCACGCCGTCGGTGCGGACATCCACGCGCTGGATGGCGAAAGCGGGATTGTCAAACACAGCGTCAGCCAGCAACCAGCGTTCGCCGCGCCAGAACAGCAGGGCGAACAACGCCAGGGCCATGACAACCCCAAGTCCCAGCCCGGCCGCGCGCCAGCGCGCCACGCGCATCTGGCGGGTGCGCATCTTCACGTCGAGCACGAACTGCCGCTCACGGTAACGGCGGTTGCGATTGGGATGGAGCCAGCGGAACATGTTATTTTCGGGGAGATCGTTTCAGCGCCAGATCAATCATGCGCTGGCAAAGTTGCCCGTAATTCAGCCCGGCGGCGGCGGCGGCTTCGGGCATGATGCTCAACTCCGTCAGGCCGGGCAGCGTGTTGACTTCCAGCACCACCGGACCGCCCCCCGGCGCTACCATCACATCCACGCGCGCGAAATCGCGTCCGCCGATGGCGCGAAAAGCGCCCAGCGCGGCGGCCTGGATTTTGGCGGTCGTGACGGCGTCAAAATCGGCGGGGCAAAAATGCTCAGCCGCGCCCTCGGTGTATTTGTTGCGGTAATCGAACGCGCCGCTCTTGACGCGGATTTCCACCACGGGCAGGGCGCGGTCTTCCAGAATGCCGACGGTGGTTTCGCGGCCGATGATTTTTTCCTCCATCAACACCTCCGTGTCGTGGCGAAACGCCTCCGCCAGCGCCGCTTTCCATTGCTCCGCGCGCTCGACAAATTGCAGACCGATGCTGGAACCCTGCCGCACCGGCTTGAGCACGACCGGCGGAATCCAGCCGGGCGGCAAGTCCGGCCGGGGCGCGGCCAGCACGGCGAAGCGCGCGGTCGGAATGCCGTCGCGCAGGCAGCGTTTCTTTGTCAATACTTTATCGAAGGCGATGCGGCTGGCTTCGGGGCCGCAGCCGGTATAAGGCGCGCCCAATTCCTCCAGGCGCTCCTGCACGCCGCCGTCTTCGCCGTAAGTGCCGTGCAGGGCGAGGAAAACAACATCGGTGTCCGGCGGCAATTGCCAGCCGGCGCCGGCGGGGTCCAACTCCCGCACAGTGTGGCCGAGGCCGCGCAAGGCCCTGGCCGCCGCCGCCCCGGAGCGCAGCGACACCTCCCGCTCGGCCGACGGCCCGCCCAGCATCACGCAGACATTCAAGGCTTTGTGTGTCATTGGAGGGAATCCTCCACGAGTTGAATTTCCTCCGCCGTCAGCCCGTAGAGGCGATACACAATCTGGTCAATCAACTCGTCCGTGAAAGCGATTTGCGTTTCCAGCGAGACGAGTTGGCCTTTGACGTGCTGGAAACGGGCGCGGATTGCATCTTCGTCAGGAAATTTGAATCGAACGTTGTTGGCGCGCAAATGGGCGAAGACTTCGGACATTTCGAGCTTCCAAAACTCGTCGAGCTTGGTCTTGGGCTTGAGGCTGTGAAAATCAATGCCCTGGCAATCTTTAAGGTCGGTCGCGAATTGTTTGGCGATGGCGCATTTCTGCTGGGTGAGGGCCGTCATCTGTTCGGCCAGAAAGGCGAGCAAGTCGTGGACCACATCGGCGCGCTCCGGTTTGGCGGCAAACTGCTCGGCGACAAAAGCCAGCACGGCTTCCGACTTCTCATCCTCCAAGCCTCCTTGGTAAAGCAATCTGGCTTTTCCGAGGTGAACAACACGTTTGGTCTTCGGAGTCGTAAGACTAAACTGCGGAACTGGCATCCCGTCAATTTCGTAGGCGTTGACATGGTTGTTCGTGCTGGTCAGTCGGAAACGCCATTCCCAAAGGGAAGAATTGAGTAGCGCGAGCACCGCAAACAATTCAACCTCCTTCGGCTTCACGATGTAATTGATCGTGTCGGAACAGTAGTTTCCCGGTTGGATGAGGGTCGCGATGATACGCCGCCAGTTGTCAATCGCAGCGCCGCGCTGATATCCGATCCGGATGAACTTGTGGTCCTTTGCCTTGGTGTGCGGCCCGTGGGCTTTCAGGAATTGGTCAACATAAAGATATTTCGGTTGACCTTGTTTCGGGTCGTCGTTCTGGAAGTATCGCCCGACATTCGCGCCGCGCAACGCAACCGGGCCGATTGGCTCGTCACTCAAGAATTGCCGATGCGTCGTTAGATTCACCTCACCTTGCTGTGAAGTTGCCCAAGCACTCAATTTCTTCCCGCCACAGCGCGCGACCAGTTTGATGGCGAGCCTGAAGTCTGCGTCCGTGGCGTTTGGATAACAGGGGATATTCAGGTTATCGGGGGCGAACCTCTCCAAATCCTCGCGCGTTATCTCAAGGCGCGGAGAGGACTCCATGATGTCTTTGCCCGAATGAACACGGATGACCAGTTTTGTCGGATGGGCCTTCTGCAAGATGTAAAGGCAGGTCGAGAGCTTCGCCTCGAAGAAGACTCTGTTTTGAGGATCGTCCTTCTGTGGGAAAGCCTCGATGAGCCGAAGTCGGCAATTATTAACGAGCTCTTCACGCAATCTCTTCGCTTGCTCATCGCCCAACAAGGCCATTGGAACGATAAAACCGTGTTGACCTTCTGCGCGGAGCAGATGGACGGCGCGTGCTATGAAAAGGCGGTAGAAGTTAAGCTTGTTTCCGACAGCCGCCTCGTAATCCGGCATGTTCAGAAAGAAGTTCTTTTCCGCTTCGACTGCCCGTTCCTGTTCCTTCTCCGAAATCACGTCATAGGGGGGATTGCCTATGACGGCGTCGAAACCAGGTATGGTCTTGGCCGTTCCGTCTTCGTCAAAGAAAACTTCAGGGAATTCGAGTTCCCAGTGGAAGTAAGGTTTGTCGAGTTCCTTGATGTGGTAGCGTGCCGCCGCTTCCCGCAAATGGTCCACGCCCGCCTGGGCCGCCACCAGAATTTTCCTGGCTGCGGCCAGGTATTCTTCCTCGCTCAACGGCCCGTCAAAAAAGGCGTTAGTCCAGAGGTCGGCGACTTCTTTGTAAGGCGCAAGCCGCGGCAGGATTTCAAGTTCCCAGCATTTTTCCTTCGCCTTGACTGTCGGCACATCGCGGCTGGCTTGCGCTTCGATTCCGTGAATTTGGCGGATGGTTTCGCCAACGGCGCTCTTGAAATCGAGCCCAAAGGTGAACTGGATTTGGGCTGGCGCGCCCGTTGGTTTCGCCGCGCCCTTTTTGGCGGGCAAGCTGCCGAGTTGCTCCAGTCGCACGCCAATGAGCGAGTTGCCGCAACGCAGGTGGTGGTCCAGGAAGTTGAGCGGCTGGTCGGTGGATATGGTCGTGAGCCAGAGGGAAAGTTTAGCAAGCTCCACAGCCAGGGGATTCAAGTCCACGCCATAGATGCAGGATTCCACCACCCGCCGCCGCCAGTAAGCGATTTCAGCCTGTTCCTGCGATTCGCCCTTGACAAATTCCGCCTGAAACTTCGTCGTCGGGTGATAGACGATTTCGTCAGCCAGGAATATGATGGTTTCGACGAGGAAATGGCCCGAACCCATCGCGGGATCGCAAACGGTTAGCCTGAGGACTTCGCCGGCGAAAGAATCATCTTGTTTGCCAGCGGCACGGGCGGCTTTCACCGGCTCGCGTTCCTCGATTTCCTGCAATAGCGGCGCCAGCGTTTGCTGCACGATGTATTTGACGATGTAGTCAGGCGTGTAATAGGTGCCGGTGGCTTTGCGTTCCGCCTTGTCGCCCTGCAGCACGAGCTTGCTGCGCTCACGCACGAAATGCTGCTCGAGCAGTCCCTCGTAGATTGAACCCAGTTGCTGGACGCTGAGGTCGGAGTAATCCACCGACTGGAAGGGGACAAACTTTTGCCGGCCCTTTTCAGGCGTGAACATGAGTTGCCTCAAGACCTCCGCCAGCACGGCGTCCGACACCGCCCACTGGTCTAGCAGCGGGTGGTGGGCTGGGTCGAACAGCCCGCCGTTGTAGCGGGGAACCCTGAATTCTTCGTTCGCCTTGGTGTCAGTCCCGTTTATGAGCACGCATAGCGCCTGGATGTCGCGGTAAAATCGCGTCTGGGTCTGGCTGTCGTAGTCGCTAAAGTTTTTCAGCGGCGCGAGCAGGTGGGCGAGCGACAGTTGCTTGTAGTATTTGGCCGTCTTGGGTTCGACGGGCAGCAACAAGCGGCCTTCGGCGTACAATATGAACAGCAGGCGATAAAGAAAAATGAGGCAGTTTTCGTAGAGGACGGGCAGGGCCGCGTCGGTGATTTTGTTTTCCGCGCGTCCCGCGAATCCGTTGGCGAGAATTTCGACGATGGTGAAGATGCGACGGCGGAGGTCCGCTTCCAATTCCGACTGGGTGGCGAGGGCGCTTTCGCGAACCTGGTCGAGCCGGCATTTGCCCTGGGCGTCGCGCGCGAAGGCGGCGGGACTGAACAGGGCGAGGAAGAACTTGAACTCGTCGAGCGAGCGGATGGCCAGCTCGAAGTTGATGGCAAAGAACTGGCTTGGCTTGGTGTCCCGGCAATAGAGACGCCATTCGCTGCCGTTGGTGAGGATGCCCCAGGTCAGCGATTGCGCCTCGTTGAGATAGTCGCGGATTTGCTGATGGGGATAGCGCTGCCGGCTTTTGCTCCGCTGGGAAAGCGGGTGGCCGAATTTCTTCGCTTCCAAAATCGCGACCGCCGCATGGTATCGCTGGAGGACATCCTTATCCAGAACGGCCTCCTTTGCCTCCGCGCTTGTGTAGAGAAGATAATCGGGTTCCAGTTCCTGCTCGGTTTCAGGCAGGCGCAGGTTGTCAGACCAGGCGAACCCGAGTTTCCCGATAATCTTGTCAACAAATTCCTGCCGCGCGGCCATTTCGTTGTCGTATTTCCGCAGCGCGAAGGCGCGCTTTTCGTAAAGCGCCTTGCAAAACTCCCAGATCGGACGCGCCACCGCATCAGACGGCCACCAATCATTCAGGCTGATGCGGGCTTTGAGGTGGTGATCGGAAAACAAGCCTTCCGTCTGCCAGAGCTTGCGCACTTCCGGCATTTCCAAAAGCTCGGGATCGTCCTGGTTGTTTCTTGGTTTTGACATGTCTCGGTAAAACGGATTGCCGTCTTTAGGAAACATCCTCGCCCACGATTTCCACTTCGGTATGCAAATCAATGCCGCGCGCCGCTTTTACCCGCGAACGGATTAGTTCGATCAACTCCAGAACGTCGCGCGCGGTGGCCGTGCCGTCGGTGATGATAAAATTGGCGTGAACGGTCGAAACCGACGCGCCGCCGACTCTCGCGCCCTTCAGGCCGGCTTGGTCAATAAGCGCCCCGGCGGTAAGCGCCGGGGAGGGATTTTTGAAAATGCAGCCGGCGCTCGGCTCCTTGGGCTGGCAACGCCAGCGCCGCTCGTTGAATTCCCTGGTCCGCGCCGCAATGGTCTCGCGGGCGGCGGGCCGGCCCTCGAAGGCCGCCCCCAGGGCGATGCAGGACTTGAGCAGCGGACAGGAGCGATAGCCCGGATTCATCCCGGCCGCGTCGCGTTCGTGGATGCGGCCCAGATCGTCCATGAACCGGACCTGCTTCACCAGATCAAAAGTGGCGCCGCCCATCGCGCCGGCGTTCATCCGCAACGCGCCTCCCACGCTGCCGGGGATGCCCTCCATAAATTCCAGCCCCGACAATCCCGCCTCGCGAGCGCGGCCCGACACCTCTTTCAACCGCGCGCCCGCGCCGCAGCGCAATTGCCGTCCGAACACTTCAATCCCGCAAAAATTCGCGTGCGCCAGGCAAACCACCACGCCGCGAATGCCCCCGTCCCGTATCAACAAATTGGAGCCGCGCCCCATGACCATTAGCGGCACGTTCCGCTCCCCGCAAATCTGGACGGCCCACGCCAGCTCCTTTTCCGAAGACGGCTCGACATAGACATCCGCGCGGCCGCCGGCGCGCAGCGTGGTCCGCCGGGCCAGAGGCTCGCCGGCCAGCACGACGGCGCCGGGCAATTCGGCCCGCAGTTCGTCAACAATTATTTCTTCCCCGGCCATGGTTTCACACATTGAGCACCCCCAGTTTAGGCGCCTCCGGGCTGGAGACAACCGGGTCCGGGAGCGATTGGGCGCAGTCGTTCCAATGGAGCATTCGGTCGGCGATTTGGGCGGCGGCTTCGGGAAAATGCCAGGCGCGCAACGCCTGCCGCATCGCCGTTTGCCGGGGCGCGTCGCCCAGCAGGGCCGCAATTTCCCGCGCCAGCAACTCCGGCGAAAGGGCGTCCTGTTGCAGCGCGCGGGCCGCGCCGCTGTGCGCGAAGGACAGGGCGTTGTGGTATTGATGGTTGTCCGCCGCCGTGGGATAGGGGATCAACAGCGCCGGGAGCCGGCAGGCGGCAAATTCGGCCAGGGACGACGCCCCGGCGCGGCTGACGGCGATATCGGCCGCCGCCAGCGCCGTCGCCATGTCGCCCAGGAAAGCGCGCACCACCGCCGGGCATTGCCGCGCCGCATAGGCGGCCCGGACCATTTCCAGGTCGTCCCTCCCTGTCAAATGCACGAATTGCAATTCCGGCGCGGCCTGGAGCAGCGCCGGCAAACTGGCGGCGATCAATTCATTGATCCTGCGCGCCCCCTGGCTTCCGCCCATGACCAGCAGGACCGGCGCGTCGGGCTTTAATCCGAGGGCGGTTCGCGCCGCCGCCGGCGGAGTCAACTGCAAAAATTCACCGCGCACCGGCATGCCCGCCGCTTCGATCCGCCGCGCGCGCAAGCCGGCCCCGGCCGCGGCAAAATAAACAAACGCCCCGTCCACCCGCCGCGCCAGCCAGCGGTTGGCGCGTCCGGGAACGGTGTTGGATTCGTGCAGGAAGGTCCGCGCGCCGAGGCGTTTGGCGGCCAGGACCGGCGGGGCGGCGGTGAACCCGCCCATGCCGAGCACCCATTGGGGCGGGCGCCGGATAAAAAGTCGTCTTGACATCCGGTAGGATTGCCAGAAGCGCCACAGGAACCCCGGCGCGTTCCACCCCGACAGCCCCACACCCGGCAGCCGCTCGACTTCCATTCCCCCGGCGGCGGCGGCGGCCTGGCGGTCAATTTCCTTGCACGAAACCAGCAGCGTGACGGCGCAGCCGCGCCGCAGCAATTCGCGGCCCACCGCCAGCCCCGGAAACAAATGCCCCCCGGTGCCGCCGCAGGCGATGGCCGCAAGTTTGGGAAGCCCATCAGTCCCATCAGTCCCATAAGTCCCATAAGTCCTATAAGTCCTATAAGTCCCATCTGGCGTGCCGCCGCAGGCAATAGGGGCGGCCTTGGAAAGGCAGGTTGTGTTGGCGGGCTTATTCATCGCTCAACTTCTCCGGGACTTCAAATGGGTTGGCTTTAATCGCCGGCGGCTCGACGGCCGACCTGGAAATGCTCAACAAAAGGCCGATGCTGACGAGCATCAACAATAAATTCGATCCCCCGTAACTTATGAATGGCAGCGGCATCCCTTTGTTGGGCAGCAGGCTGGCGGCCACGCCCATGTTGATGAAGGCCTGGATGCTGATCATGAACGTGATCCCGGCCGCCAGCAACATTCCAAACGGGTCGCCCGCCCGGCGCGAGATGTGAAGTCCGCAAAACATCAACACCACAAAAATCAACACCACGGCCAGCGTGGTCACCAAACCGAGTTCCTCGCCAATGATCGCAAAAATAAAATCCGTGTGGTGCTCCGGCAGGAAACCGAGTTTCTGGCGGCTGTTGCCCAGGCCCACGCCAATCCAGCCGCCGGACCCGAAAGCGATCATGGCCTGGTAGGCCTGATAGCCGACGCCGTCCTTGGTCAGTTCGGGATGAAGCCACGCCAGAATCCGCTTCAGGCGCATCGGATCGTGCATCAGCGAATACGCCAGGCCGCCCGCCCCCAGCACGGCCGGCAGCGCCAGATAAAGCAGGCGCACCCCGGCGACAATGAGCATCGTCCCGGCCACCGCCGCCAGGAGAATGGCGCAGCCGCGATCCGGTTCTTCAAAAATCAGCGCGATAGGAACGATGAGAATTGCGATGGGAATAGCCAGGCCCTGTTTCAAAGTGGCCATTTGCCGCTGGTAATGTTCCCCATACGCCGCCAGGAACAATATCACCGCCAGCTTGGCCAGTTCCGAAGGCTGGAAGTGGGGCAGGTGCGGAAGGCCAATCCAACGATGCGCCCCGACCGTGCCGCCCCCGTCGCGCCCCGCCGTGGCCGCCCAGCCGATGTGCGGCATATAAACCAGGACAAGCAGAAGGACCGCCGCCCCCAGAATCCCATAAGCCATCTTCTTCCAACGCCGGTAATCCACCGACGCCGCGACGGCGCAACCCGCCAGCCCGAACGCGCCCCACATCATCTGGGACCGCAGCAAATCGGAGCCGACCGCCGAGCGGTGCAACTCCATGTTCATGCTGGAGCTGTACAGTGTGATCATTCCCAGCCCCAGCAAGACCGCCACACAAAAAATGAGGATGCTCGTGGCCCTGTTCATAACTGCACACTTATCGCCTCACGAAAATTCCAAAGAACAGGCGGACGTCCGACTGAGGCCGCCGGACGTCCCGCCTCTACCGATGCCGGGTTGGACTAAAAGGACCGGACCGGGGCTGCCGGCGTCGCGGGCGCGGCCGGGATGACCGGCGCGGCGGGCGAAGCGGGAGCTTCCGCCGAGGCCATTCTCGTCACCGGCAGTTTGATGGTGTGGCCGGCTTGGATGGCGGAGGTCTTCATGCCGTTGAGATCCTGGATCGCCTTGACTGTGGTGTTGTGCGCCTTGGCGATTTTCATCAACACGTCGCCGGATTTGATGACGTACGTGGTCGTGTCACCGGAAGCGGCGGGGGCGGACGTGGTGTCGCCGGTCGCTCTTGCCAGGCCGGTCGTGACGGGCGCGGCGGCAACCGCGGTGCTGGCCGGGATATGCAGTTTGTAGCCAATTTGCATCTTCTTTGGATCAATGCCCGGATTGGCATCCTCAATGGCCTTGAGGGAGACGTTAAACTTCTTGTGGATGGCGTCCAGCGTGTCACCGGAAGCAATCGTATAGTCACTGGCTTCCCTTGTTGTGGCCGGGGTTGGCGGGTGGATTTCGGGAACCGTCGGCACGGTCGTTTGTGTCAGCGCCGTGCTGGTCGGCGTCGGCGCCTGAGGCAGCGGCGCAACAGGCGCGGCTGGGCTGCCGGGAGCAGGCGGCAACGGAACCGGGCCTGTCGGCGCGGTGTAAGGATCGGGGCTTGTCGGCGTCATGGGGCTGTTGTCAGCCACATCCCGTGGTGTCGAACTGACTTTGGACGTGTCCTTGCATCCCACCATCAAGATGCCGCCGAGCACGATGATATGTACTGCAAAGATCATCAGGATTTTGAAATAAAGGCTGGATCTCCCCGTGGGGGGCAACGCGCCCTGGGGCAGGAGTGGATTTGGAGTATTCATAATTTTGCTTCTAATGGGTTAATAATTTTTTTTGAGGTTTGTTTTTTTGTTAATTTGCGCCGGGGTTTTTCCTCAAAAAACCCCGGAGCAAAGCTGAAAATCATCACTCTTTAGTCCGACATTCTCTAATTCATCACTTTCTGGTTACTTATACTTGCTGCATCTTGTGGCCTGGGCGCGGCGAACCACAATCCCTTGCGCGCCGCCGCCCCCGTTTTGGCCCAGGCAATAAAACCTCCGGCAGTTGAGTTGATTGAATTTTTTCAACGCTACAACGAGCCGGCCACGACACAGCCAAGTGCTTTTGAAACGGATAAATCCCCGTTTCTGGATTCGCTTTTAACAGCGTTGGGGCCGGCTGGCAAGCAGGAAAAAGAGAAATATTTTTCATCGGCTACCTGATCTTGAGTGTGGAGAGCGCCACCACGGCGCAGAGCACGCACAGGATGTAAAAACGGGTGACAATCTGGGATTCATCCCAGCCCAACACTTCAAAATGATGATGGATCGGCGTCTTCAGAAATACCCGCCGGCCCGCCCCATATCGGCGTTTGGTGATCTTGAACCAAGTCGTCTGAATGATGACCGAGCCGGCTTCGGCCACAAAAACCCCGCCGGCAATGGCCAGAACCAGGGGTTGATGAATCAGCACCGCGATGACGCCCAACTCGCCGCCCAGCGCCAGCGAACCGGTGTCCCCCATAAACAGGCATGCGGGGTGGCAGTTGAACCAGAGGAACCCCAGCCCAGCCCCGAGCATCGCCGCGCAAAAGACCGTCAACTCCCCCGCCCCGGGCACATGGGGGATTTGCAAGTAGGCCGCCGCCTTGGCGTTCCCCGCCAGGTCAGTCAAGACCAGGAAAACGAAGGAGACAATCACCGTGCAGCCGATGGCCAGGCCGTCCAGGCCGTCGGTCAGGTTAACGGCGTTGGAAGCGCCCACGATGGTGCAACTGGTCAGGAGAATTCCGACGGCCGCGCCGGCCCCGCCCGTGAGCACGGGATATTTGTAGAACGGAACCATGACCTCGCTGATGAGCTTGGTGGTGGCGGGCAGCCGCCACAGGTAACCCGCCGCAAAGAGCGCCAGGGCGCCCTGCACCCAGAGCTTGATGAAGGCGCGCAGGCCGTCGCTGTTCTGGCGCGTGATCTTGGCGTAGTCGTCAATAAAACCCAGCCCGCAAAGGACCAGCAGAGAGAAGAGGGCGAGCAGGATCTGGGTGTTCCACTGCGCCCACATCAGCGCCGTGAAGTCCAGCACCAGGACCATCAGCAGCCCGCCCATGGTGGGAGTGCCTTTCTTGCTGCGAACCCGGGCTTGCAAGCCGCCGGATTCCTCGGCGCGGTCCACATAATCCTGGCCGAACTTCAATTGCTTGAGCCAGAGAATAAAACGCGGATACAGCCACCAGCTCAGGACCAGCGCCGTCACCGCCGCTCCCGCGCTGCGAAAGGTGATGTAGCGGAACAGCCGCAACGGCGAGGCGAACGGTTCCAGGGCGGTCCCGGCGGCCATGTCAAGTATTCTTTGGCTGAGGTAAAAAAACATGTCAGTCCTTCGTCGCCCGCAAGCGGCGCAAAGTTTCCGTGATGCGTTCCAGGCGCATGGCCCGCGAGGCCTTGACCAGCACAACGTCGCCCGGCCGGGCAAATTCGTGAACCGCCCGCGCCGCCGCCTCCACGTCCGAGAATTCCACGACGTTGCGCAAGCCGCCGCCGCGGGCCGCCGCGGCCATTTCCCCGGCGCGCGTCCCGATGGCGAACAATTGGCCGAGTCCCAATTCGGCGGCGCGGCGGCCCACTTCGGCGTGAGCCGGGCCGGAGGAGTCGCCCAATTCCGCCATGTCGCCCAGTACGGCCACCCGGCGGCCGGGGCAGGGAAAGGCGCGCAAGGTTTCCAGGGCGGCGAGCATGGAATCGGCGTTGGCGTTATAGGTGTCGTCGAGCAACTGCACGCCGCCGGCGAGGCCGGGTTGCAGGCGCATTTTCGGCGGGGCGCAGGCGGCGAGGCCGCGCTGGATTTGCGCGCGGTCCAGGTCCAGTTCCGCCCCGACGGCCAGTGCAAAAAGCGCGTTGGCCACCTGATGGCGGCCGAGGAGCTGGATGCGGTATTGGCCGTCCCACTGCGCCCGGCGGCAGCGGACCTCAAACACCGAGCCGGAGTCGCCGGTGCGAATGTCCACCGCGCGGTAATCGTTGCCCTCGTTGAGACCGGCGCGGACGACGCGGGCGGCCGAGCGCCGCGCCAGGGATTCCGCCCAGCCGTCGTCGCCGTTGAGAAAAAGGGTCCCGGCTGCGGACAAGCCTTCGGCCATCGTTCCCTCCTCGCGGGCGACGCCGGCCAGGTCGCCAAAAAATTCGAGATGCTCGCGGCCGATGTTGGTCACGACGCCGTGGGAAGGGGCGATCATTTGCACCAGCGGGGCCAATTCGCCGGGGTGGTTGGAGCCGGCTTCCAGGACGGCGGCCTGGTGCGAGCGTTCCAGGCGCAGCAACGTGAGGGGCACGCCAATTTCGTTGTTGAAACTGGCTTCGCAGCAGAGCGTGTTTTTTTGCCGGCGCAACACCGAGGCGATCAATTCCTTGGCCGTGGTTTTTCCGTTCGATCCGCCGACTGCGATGACGGGGAGGTCGAAGTCGCGGCGGTAGCGCGCCCCCAGTTGGCCGAGGGCGCGCCGGGTGTTCCTAACCAAGACCACCGCGCATGAAGAAAAACCGGCGGGCAATTTATCCCGTTCCGCCACGACGGCCCCTGCGCCGCGCCGCGCCACTTCGGGCAGGAAGCGGTGCGAGTCGTGCCGTTCTCCCGACAGAGCGAAGAAAAGGTCGCCCGGCTGCGCCATGCGGGAATCGGTGCAAATGCGCGACACCAAGGCGCCGGGGGAACCGTGGAGCAGTTCGCCCGAAACGGCCTGCGCGATGTAACTGAGGGGGCGCGGTTCCATCGGCTATTCCAATCGAAAGTGAGTTGGCATGATGTGGTGCCGGCGCCGTGCGCCGGTTTTGTAGCGTCGGCGCTGTGCGCCGATTTCATTCTGTTTAATTATTTTTGACAGCGCGGGCGCCGGACGAAAAAGCGGCGGCGGCCACCGTCTGGGCGGCGGGCGCGGCGGTGTCAATATCCGGTTTGAGATTCAAGTAATTGGCGGCGCCCTCCGCGATGGCCTTGAAAATCGGGCCGGCCGCCGCCCCGCCGAAATGGTCGCCCTTGGGCGGCTCGTCAATGAAGACCGCAATGCACAGCTCCGGATTGTCCGCCGGGAAAAAGCCGATGAAGGAGCTGAAAAACTTGTTGACGTACTGTCCGTTCTCCACCTTTTCCGCGGTTCCGGTCTTTCCCCCCACCGTGTAATGATCCAGGCGGGCTTTGGGCGCGGTGCCTTCCTTGCTCACGACCGTTTTCAAGGCGGTGACCATCTGGCTCATGGTGGCGGGGCGGGCGACCTCGCGGACGCGCTGCGGGTTATACTTGACGACCACCCGGCCGTCCGGTTCCACCAGCCGGTCCACGATCATCGGCTGCATCAAGACGCCCCCGTTGGCAATCGCGCTCATGGCCATCACCATCTGCAAGGGGGTCACTGCGATGCCCTGGCCCATGGGAATCTGCACGATGGAAACCTTGGTCCAGCTTTTGACTGGCGGGACGCTGCCATAGACTTCGCCCGGCAGGAAAATCCCCGACCGGGAGCCGAAGCCGAAGTCGCGCATATAGCGGTAAAGGCCGGCTTCGCCCAGAAGAATGCCGATCTTGGCCGCGCCGATGTTGGATGATCTTGTGATGATGCCTTCCACCGTGAGATCGCCATGCGAGCTGCTGTCATGCAAGGTCCTGCCCGCGTAGGAGAAATGGCCGTTCTCGCAATTGAAGACATCGTTGAGGCTGACCACGCCCTCGTTGAGGGCGCCGCTGACCACCACGATCTTGAACGTGGAACCCGGCTCATGCATGTCAGCAATGACCCGGTTGCGGAGCGCATCCAGGGGAGACGCGCCGGGACGGTTGGGATTGTAGGTGGGGCAATTGGCCAAAGCCAGAATCTCGCCCGTGCGCGGGCGAACCATGACGGCGGAGATACTGGCGGGGTTAAGCAGGCTCATGCCGGCGGCCAGCTCGGACTCGACGATGGTTTGCAAACCGGCGTCCAGAGTGAGAACCACATTGAGTCCGTCGTGCGGCTCGACGTCCTCGTCCCGGTAAGTCACGATTTCGTTCTGGTGCTTGTCCAACTCGGTGTGCCGCCAGCCGCGGACGCCGCTGAGCTTGGAGTTGTATTCCAGCTCGATGCCGTTCATCCCGGTTTGTTCCCCGCCCTCGCCGCTGACATAGCCAATGACATGCGCGGCCAGGCACTGGGCCGGATAAACGCGCTTTTGGTCGTCGGTGGCGAAAATCGCCTTGTTATGCAACGAACTGAAAAACAACTTGTCCGCGCTCTTGAGTCTGGTTTCATTCACGCCCAGGGGAAGTGCGGCCATGGTTTTGCGGATTCGTTCCCAAGTTTCCAGGGAGACCTGGTGTTTGAGCGCCACGTAGTGCGAGAGGTTGGTTTTGCCGGGGACGGCCAGGCGCGGGGCCAGGCGGCCCAGCAAGTATTCCTCGTTGGTTTCCAGCAACGGGGCAAGCGCATGGGCCACGACAGCGCGGTAATTGCCCAGCAGGGGCGGATCGGCGCAAATCAGCTTGACAGGGACGCTGGTGGCCAGCGGATTGCCGCAGATGTCCAGAATCTGGCCCCGCCTGGGGTCGCTCACGATGGTGCGGACGGTGTTGTCGGCGGCAAGGCCCAGAAGCTCCTCGTGGCGGACGACTTGCAAATCCACCAGCCGCCCCGCCAGCGCCGCGAAGGCCGCCAGCAACCCGATGGCCAGCGCCATCATTTTCCGATACTGCCACACCACGTTCATGATAGTAAAATCGGCCGGCCCGCTCACGCTGTTCGGTTCCTCCTTCCGAACTGGCGTGAGCGGCGGCCAAGTCAATAATTGCGTTCGCTCGGAACGCCCTGCGCCCGCCGCTGCTCGACCGGCGCCGCCGGCACATTCGCCGGCACATTCGCCGGCACATTCGCCGGGGTTTCCGCCAGGCGAACGATCTGCGACTGGAGCGGCGGACCCAAACCGAGATTCATTTTCTTGACTTGCTTGTCCAGGGCGTCGGGCAGGCACAATTCGGCCAAATGATCGCGCAGGCCGTGGTTTTCCTCCTGCAGCACCTTCAGCGCGGTCTCCTGCTTTTTGACTTGACCGCCCAGCACGTCATTTTGGTCCTTGAACCACACGTAACCGATGCCCAGCGGCACGAACAACGCGAACAGCGCCAGCGCCAGCAATCCGGGGCCGAGCCGGGAACTGAATTCATGCTTTTTGTTGCGCGCCATGGGGTGGGGTGGTGGGGTGGTGGAGTTGGAGTGTTGGAGTGATGAGGTTTTTGCAACACTCCATCACTCCATTACTCCATCACTCCGTTTTCTTGTTCGTCTTCGGCTTCACTTCTTTTCCGGCGGTCATAGACCGCCGCTACAATTACAATTTTTCCAGCACCCGGCATTGCGCGCTGCGGCTGCGCGGGTTTTCGCTCAATTCCGCCGCGCCGGGCACGATCGCCTTGCGCCCCACCCACCGCAAAATCGCCGGCCGGGGCCGCCGCAGTTCCGGCACGTCCGGCTCGTCCGCTTCATAATCCCGCGACATCCGCCCGCCGAATTTCTTCAACATCCGGTCTTCCAATCCATGAAACGAAATCGCCGCCAGCCGTCCGCCCGGTTTCAAAATCTTCACCGCCGCTTCCAGTCCCCGTTGCAAATGCCCCGTCTCGTCGTTGACGGCAATTCGCAGGGCCTGAAATACCTTCGTGGCGGGATGTATTCTTCTTCCGCCGCGGGGCGAGACTCTCTCAATCAACTCCGCCAACTGCCGCGTGCGCAGCAAGGGCCGCGTCTCCCGCTCCCGCTCGATGGCCCGCGCAATCCGCCGCGAATTGGCTTCGCCCCCGAATTCCCAAAAAATCTTCGCCAGGTCCTCCGCCCCGGTCTGGTTGAGCAGCGCCGCCGCCGTCAGTTCCTGCGCGGGGTCCATTCTCATGTCCAGCGGGCCGTCGCTCTGGAAGCTGAAACCGCGCTCCGGCCAATCCAGTTGCGGCGAACTGACTCCCAGGTCCAGGACCACCCCGTCGCAACTCCCCGCCTCGATCCACCGATCCAGGTCCGCAAAACTGCCTTGCCGGATGTCGAACCGGCCCTCGAACTCCGCCAGCCGCTCCCGGGCCGCCTTCACCGCCGCGCCATCCCGGTCGCAGCCCAGCAGCGTGCCCGTTGGCGCGCTCGCCCTGAGCAGCGCCGCCGCATGCCCGCCGCCACCGACCGTCCCGTCCGCATAGCGCCCGCCCGCCCGGGGCCGGAGCGCCGCCAGGATTTCCGTTGTCAAGACTGATTTGTGAAAATAAGCGGGCACTCGACATGTTCAGCAGGTTGTTTGCGCGCGGTCCGCCGAGCGCTCCGCTTGCGCCACGGCCGCAACGGACGCCGTTTTTTTCTGTTTGACCCAGCGCGCCGTGACGCGCGTCCAGGGACTTCCCGCCGGCTCCCGCCCCTGGGCCTCGGCGGCGCGGGAGTCCTCCGCCTTGGGTTGCACTGCCACGACCACCAAGTCGGCGTCGCTCAAGTCGTTTCTCAGAACCGTCACTTTCTCCAAGGCCAGTTCGGCCTGGGCGCGCGGACGGGAATCGCCCGCCGGGGAGCGCAGCCTGCCCCGGACGCGGGCGGCGGTCTTCGGGACAACAGCGAAGGCCGCCGCCACAACGGCTGATAATTTCGCGAACGGGAGAAAACGGGCTTTCGGCGCCGCAGGCACAGGCGGCTGGTTGGCCGGAACGGGCGCATTGGTCCTATCGGTCCTATCGGTCCTATCCTTCCCATCATTCCCATGGGAGTTATGGGAGTTATGGGACTCTTCGGCCGGGGGTTTTGGGGCCGCAAAAAGCGCAGGCTGGGCGGCGGGCGCGGCGGCGGGCGCGGCGGCGGGCATGGCGGCGGGCATGGCGGGGCTTGCGGGAGGCTGCGCGACCGCCGTCGCTGCCGCCGCGCGCGCTGCCACCCCGAACTTGGGCAGCTTGTTGACATACCGCAACGTGTAAGCCCCCTTCCGGTCTTTGGCCCGATCCAGGGCGCCGCCCAACGTCAATAAAGTGATCAGTCGCTTTTTCATTCCAGTGATTTGAGCGCGCTGGCCACCACCCGTTTTTCCTGGGAGTGCATGTCCGCGTAGCGTTCGGGGCTCCAGATTTCAAAATAGTCCAGCATTCCGGCAAAAACCGCCTCGTTGCGGATGCCCACCGCATCGGCCATTTCCACCGGAATGGCGATCCGCTTCGCGCTGTCCAGTTCCACCTTGATGGAGGAACTGCCAATGTGGCGCTTGAGCGAAGTCTTTTCGGCGGGCGCCATATTCTCAATTTTCTCGCGGAGCTTGTCCATTTGGTCCGGCGGCAAAATCCGCAGGCAGGGGCCGCAATCGTGCTGCGGCCAGACGATCATCGTCAGCTCGACCGGTTTGGCCGACCTCCATGCGAGGGGCAGCGGGACCCTTCGGTTCGAATCCACGGTGTAACGGTGGAGCGACTGGTAGGTCACTTTCTGGGCGGCGGCAGCCGGCATAACACGTTTTACAACTTCAAATTGACTTCAAATTGACATCACAGACCCAATCGGCTAAAACCCAATAAAACACATCTTCACCCAAACTTCAACAAGTTTTCACGTAATCTCCCGCATTTTCCCATTTTGGTCAACAAAAATCATAAAAACTTATCCACAACTTATTCACCGCCTGCTACATTGCCCGCGATGCTGTCTGGATTGCGCACCGTGGATTTCGAAATCGAGATTCCGCCCGCATTGATCGCCGCCCGGCCCGCCCCGGCCCGCGACCAATCGCGCCTCCTGGTCGCCCGCCGCGATTCCCAGTCCATCGAGCACTTCCAGTTCCCCTGCCTGCCCGACTTCCTGCGGAGCGGGGATGTCCTCGTGTTGAACGATTCGCGCGTCATCCCGGCCCGGCTGCGCGGACGCAATCTTGAGACCGGCGGCGCCTTTGAAATTCTCCTGCTGGAAGAAACCGGGGCCAATGTCTGGTGGGCCATGCTGCGCCCGGGCCGGCGCGCGCGGATCGGGACCCGCATCGGGCTTCTCAATCCCGCCCGCAAGCCCGCCGGCATCACCGCCACCGTGGAGGAGATCAACACCGCGGGCCACCGCCTCCTGCGGTTTTCTGATGTCAATAATATATTCACCGTCCTGGACGCCCTCGGCGAAGTCCCGCTCCCCCCTTACCTCGGCCGGGACGGCACGGAGCCGGAGGACCGGGAACGCTACCAGACGGTTTACGCCCGGGCGCCCGGCAGCGTGGCGGCGCCGACGGCGGGGTTGCATTTCACGGAGGCCCTGCTCGAAAAAATCCGCGCGCGCGGCGTGAAAACGGCCTTCGTCACCCTCCATGTCGGCGCGGGGACTTTTGCGCCGGTGAAGACGGAATTTGTCGCGGAGCACCGGATGCACCAGGAGCGGTTTGAAATCCCCCCGGAAACCGCGCGCCTCATCGCCGAAGGCAAGGCGGCGGGGGGGCGCGTCGTGGCGGCGGGGACGACCACCGTGCGCGTCCTGGAAAGCGTGGCGGCGAACCATTCGGGGCGGATCGTCCCCGGGCGCGGCGCGACGGCCATTTTCATTTACCCGCCCTGCGAATTTAAGGTCGTGGATTCGCTGCTGACAAACTTTCACTTGACACGCTCCACGCTGCTCATGCTGGTGTGCGCCTTCGCCGCGCCCGGGGAGACGCGCGGGCGGGAGTTCCTTTTCCGGGCCTATCGGGAGGCGGTGGAGCGGCGCTACCGTTTTTTCAGCTACGGGGACGCGATGCTGCTGGTGTGAAGGAGGGCTGGAAAAAGGCTGAAGGCTGAAGGCAAAAGGCTAAAGGCTAAAGGCTAAAGGCTAAAGGCTAAAGGCTAAAGGCTAAAAACGGATGCCCTGCTGCGGGGTGAAGGAGGGCTGAAAAAAGGCTGAAGGCTGAAGGCTAAAGGCTAAAAATGGACGCCCTGCGGCTGGTGTGAGGGGAGGGCTGAAACAGGAGCCTTGGGGCGCCAGTCCGGGCCTTCCGTCTGCTAAATGTGGGGTCAAAAATATACGTAATGCCTAATATGACACGTTTTTCAAAAGAATAGAAACACATCATTTTTCCATTGACAATTCCGGCTTATATTCTAAACTGGCGCGAGTATGGCAACGGATATGAGGCCGGATCGCCTCGGGACAAACACGGGGGGCACCGGCAATTGCGGATTGCGGATTGGGGAGCGCGGTCGTCTCGGACGCGCCGGCAGGCGTCCCGCCTGGCGACCCGGTCAAAATCCTGCCCGCCGGCGCGGGACGGTTCAGCGGCGCAAGGCCGCCGCATTATTTGCGGCTTTCTTCCGAAAGCCGCTACAATCCGGGCAAATCCGAGCCAATCCGGCTTATGAAAAAATCGTCCATGCAGGCCAAAATCAAGGCTAATCCAGGCTAATCGTGCCTAATCGTGTTATTTTTTTATGTCTCCACACCAAATAAGAGCAGAAAGAGGCAAAAATTGCCTGGTCGGCCCCAGCTTCCCGCCTCATGAAGGTGGTCAAAAAGAGCCAGTCCGCCGACTTTCCGCCCTCAGGTCAAACCGAGTCAAACCCAGTCAAACCTGGTCAGACCATGGCGGATTGCGGATTGCGGATTGCGGATTGCGGATTGTCGCCAAAACGATGCGCCCGGTCAAACCCGGTCAAACCCGGTCAAACCAAAGCGATGATTGGTTCCATATTTTTTCCATTTCCGGTTTTCTATTTGCTTGCGTTGCGCAAGAGCAAGGCATAAGATGCGGCCCATGAAAACATCCTTAAGGAGACCCTTCATCCTGTGTGCGCTGCTGATGGCCGGGTTGAGCCTTGTCCCGGCCGGCCGGCTGTGGGGGCAAACCTTCACCAATGGGACCTTTGATAACTTTAACAACCATGCAGCCATCCCTGCGGGCTCCGGCGCCGTTCTCAATCTCGGCGACACTTGGCTTACCGGTTGGACCGTGGGCGGTCCGGGAGGCGGCAATATTTCGGTCAATGGACCTAGCACCGTTGCCACCCCGTATGCCGGGCAGGACTATATAAGATTCGATCAAGGCAACACTGCAAACGGCGGCAGCTTGTCCCAAACATTCACCACCGTCATCGGCCAGTCTTACACGGTATCCTTCGCTGTGGGCCAAACTGGACCGGGAAGCATGAGCCTGACGGCAACAGCCGTGTCGCTCAACAATTCAGTTCTGGCCAGCCATTATTGCGTGCCCACTCCCTCCACGGTGATAGTGTGGACCCTTTTTTACTTGAACTTCACCGCAACCACAACGAATACAACCCTGGTTTTCCTGGATTCTTCCACTCAAACCATCGCCGTGGATATTGCGCTGAGCGGCGTAACCGTGACAGCGGTCGGCGCCAGCGCCTCGGTCCAGTTCACAGCCTCCCCAATCTCCGGCGTGGCGCCACTCGCGGTCAATTTCACGTCCCCAGCCGTGGACAGCCAGGGCAATTCCATTACGAGTCGGAATTGGGCTTTTGGCGACGGCGCAACCAGCACGGCGCAGAGTCCATCGCACACCTACACCGTTCCCGGCACTTACTCACCGACCCTCCAAGTCACCAACTCGTCTGGCACCGCGATTGCCGCAACCGGGCCGTCCATCACGGTGCAACCCGGAGCCATCCGCAATCTGCCCGGCTTCAGGCTCCACTCTCTTGCGGGGAACGACGACGGCTCCACAGTCGCCGAGCCGATTGGCTTCACCATCAACTTCTATGGCAGCAACTTCACCAGTTTGTATGTGAATAACAACGGGAATGTCACCTTTGGCACCCCTCTCAGCACATTCACTCCCTACGGATTGACCAACACGCTGAGCGAGATCATCGCCCCGTTTTTTGCCGATGTGGATACCCAGCTCGGAAATGTGGTGACCTTCGGCAATGACATCGTGGACGGCCACCCGGCCTTCGGCGTGGACTGGATCGGCGTCGGCTATTTCAGCGTGCACACCAATAAACTCAACAGCTTCCAAGTGGTGCTGATAGATCGCTCCGACAGGGATCCGGGCGATTTTGACATCGAGTTCAACTACAACCAGATTCAGTGGGAGACCGGAGACGCCAGCAGTGGCGTGAATGGATTGGGAGGCAACTCGGCTGTTGTGGGCTTCTCCAACGGGAGCGATCTTCCAGGGACCTCGCTGCAACTGCAAGGATCGTTCATAAACGGCGAACTGCTCGACAGCAATCCAGGGGGCTTGATCCACGGTGATCTCAACACCAATGTCCTGGGACGTTATATATTTCCCATCGTCAATCTGACGAACAAAGTTCTGAATGTGCCGCTTTTGAGCCAGGGCAACCCGCTCTGGTCAAATAACATCTACGGCGGTTCACCCTGTACCATCCAGGCACAAGGCTCCGCGCTGTGCTGCATGGCCATGGCGCTGAACTACGAGGGCATCGCGACGGACCCTGCCGCCCTCAACACGCTGATGAATAACGACAATGATTTCGTGGGAGCCAGCGTCAATTGGGATGCCGCGACGCGCGACGCCTCGGCTGACACCCTCGAATTCCACGCCTATCGCACGTCCTACTTGCAATACCTGAGCCAGATTCTCGCCGATAACTACCCGGTGATCGTGGGCGTGAACTTGAATGCCGCAGGAGTTCCCACTCATTATGTGTTGGTTACAGGATATCATAACGGGCAGTATCTCATAAACGATCCAGGTGACGCCAACGCCACCACCCTGGCCTACTACACCAACAACTTCGAGACTCGCGGTTACGTGGCTGCGGAGGCGGGCGATGTGAGCGGATTGGATTTGACCTCCGGCAACGCGGCCAGCATTTTGGTTGTGGATCCGCTGGGACGCCGCACCGGTTTCGAGCCCTCTTCCGGCCGGGTCCTGCAAGAGATTCCCCAATCGGTTCATTTCCTGGACACCCTCGTAAACAACAATCTGACCTGCGCGTCCGGGCCGGATACGGCGCACCAGGTGGAAATCCCCCAGCCCATGTTGGGGATTTATCAAATCTACCTCTCCGGCTCGAATGCAGGCACTTACCAATTGGGGCTGAGGTCCTTTTCGCAGACCGGGACGTCGGCATCGCCGTTGACTCTGTCAGGCTCCAGAACCCCCAACACCCTCAACGAATTTCAGGTCATCGTTAGTTCCGCGGGTGTCGCCTCGCAACCGTTCACCAATGAATACGCCTGGTCGGTCGCTCCCCCCCCCCCCATTGCATCGTTCCCGGCAGCCGAGCAATTCACCGCTCCGGGCGTGGACACCGCCGGCAATGCCGTCACCAGTAATTGGAACTGGAACTTTGGCGATGGCGCGACCAGTACCGCGCAAAGTCCCTCACACACCTACACCATCAGCGGCGCATATTACCCCAGTCTCATCGCCCTTGACAGCGCCGGGGTCACCGTGGTCAGTTACTGCCCGCCCATTGCTCCCCCGGTGGTCGTGGCCCCCACAAACCTGGCCTTCACCGCCACTCCAACGACGGGTGTGGAGCCGCTCACGGTCACATTCAGCTTCCTGTCCGCTGGCAACATAACCAATGGCATCGCCACCTGGAACTGGACTTACGGCGACGGCACCACCGCCAACACGCAGAATTTATCGCACACGTACGCGGGTTCCGGCACCTTCTTCCCCACCCTCGTCGCCACCAACGCCAACGGCGCCCAGATTATCGCCTTCGGGCCGGTCATCACCGTGTACCCGGCCCTTATTTCGTACAAGGCCACTCCGGTCATCGGCGCGGCGCCGCTGACGGTGCAGTTTAGTCCCGACAGCGTTGACGAATCCGGCAATGCCATCACCAGTTGGACCTGGACGTTTGACGACAATACAACCAGCACCGAGCAGAGTCCCACGCACATTTACACCGCCGCCGGCACGTACTCCCCCAGGCTGGTGGTGGCCAACAGCGTTGGCGCCACGATTGCCGGCTACGGCCCAAAGACAATCACTGCCACCAATGCGGAGTTGTATGCGGGGCTGGTGGAGAACGGCGGCTTTGAAACGGGAGATTTGACCGCGTGGACATATTCGGGCGCGGCTACCAACGCGATAGATATATTTGTTGACAACGGTTCCCAATCCGACATCACCCCGAACTCGGGAAATTACCTGGCGGCGTTCTGTCCGATGGGTTCGCTGGGTTATCTTTCCCAAACGCTGGCCACGAGCGCGGGAACGCCCTACTTGCTTTCCTTGTGGCTGAACAGCCCCGACGGCCAAATCCCCAATGAGTTCCTGGTGGCGTGGAATGGAACCACTCTCTTTGATGCAACGAATATCCCCGCCATCGGCTGGACCAACCTGCAGTTTTGGGTCTCGGCGACCGGAACGAGCACGGTGCTGGAATTCGGAGGCCGGGCTGACGCCTACGGCTCCTTCCTTGGTCTGGATGACGTCGGTGTTGTGCCGACCCGGCCCGGCATCGGCGGCTTCAACGTGTCCGGCGCGAACCTGGTCTTCAGCGGGGTCAACGGGCTGTCCGGCGGGACCTATAATTTGCTGATGAGCACGAACCTCACCCTGCCGTTGAGCCAGTGGGTGAACGTTGGGGGCACGGTCTTGAGCACAAACGGCAATTTCACCATCACTATCAACAAGCCCTCGACTTCGGGCGCCACCCAGCGGTATTACATTGTCCAGTTCCAATGAAAACCTCCATTCGAAATCTTCTCCTTCTGCCCGCGCTGACCGCCGGTCTGGCCCTGGTCCCGGCCGGCCGGGTGGAGGCGCAGACCTTTAATCCCTTGTATAGTTTTACCGGCCTCGCCTCGGGCAGCGGCGGTGCCTATGGCACCAACAAGGACGGAGCTTATCCGTATGGCGGATTGGTCATGTCGGGGAGCACGCTTTATGGGACTGCCAATGCGGGCGGCACCAACGGTTATGGGACGGTGTTCGGTTTGAACTCCGGCGGTTTCAATTTTCAGAATCTGCATAATTTTGCCAACTCCACCAGAGACGGCGGTTCTCCACAGGACGGATTGGTCATCTCGGGCAACACAGTCTATGGGACGGCCTTTACCGGCGGGGCTTCGGGCAATGGGACAGTATTCAGGGTCAACACCGATGGCACCGGTTTTACCAACCTGCACAGTTTTGCGGCCCTCGCGAATAATCCTTTGGGCGTGGGCACCAATAGCGACGGAGCTTCTCCGACCGCCGGATTGGTTTTGTCGGGCAACACCCTTTATGGGACGGCCGTCAATGGCGGCACGAACGGAATGGGCACGGTCTTCGCGTTGAGCATCTATGGCACCAATTTCACCAACCTGCATAGTTTTGCCAGCGGGTCCGACGGCGCCAATCCGAATGCCGGATTGCTTTTGGCGGGCAACATGCTTTATGGGACCGCCGAGTTGGGCGGCAATAGCGGAATGGGCACGGTCTTCGCTATCGCCACCAATGGCGGGACTGTTGCCAGTCTGCATAGTTTCTCCCAGGCATCCGACGGTTCTCATCCGCTGGCCGGATTGGTTTTGTCGGGCAACACCCTTTATGGGACGGCTTTTGCCGGCGGCGCTGGCGGAGCGGGCACGGTCTTCAAGCTCACCACCAATGGCGGAAGTTTCACGAGGCTGTACAGTTTCACGGCAACTTCCAATGGACCTCCCACGACCAACAGCGACGGCGCTTCTCCGGTCGGCGGATTGGTCGTGTCGGCCAACAGCCTCTACGGAACGACCACGGCGGGCGGCGCCTCGGGTTTTGGCACGCTCTTCGGCTTGACCACCAACGGCACGGGATTTAGCCCCCTGTATACTTTCACCAACGGCGCCGACGGCGGCAATCCGCAAGCCGGTTTGCTTCTGTCGGGCAACACGCTGTACGGGACGACAACCAATGGGGGCAGTTCGAACAGCGGCACAGTGTTCCTGATGGTGGTGCCCGGCCTGGGCGCCTCCGACCAATTCACCCTCACTCCCAGCATCAGCGTGGCGCCGGCCACGGTCAATTTCACCTCGCCGGCCGTGGACAGCGAAGGCAACGCCATCATCAGTTGGAGCTGGAATTTTGGCGACGGCACGACCACCAACACGCAGAGTCCCTCGCACATTTACACCGCCGCGAACACTTCGAACACTTACTTTCCCACCCTGGTGGTGACCAACTCCTACGGTTTCCCGATTAACGCCCCGGGGCCGTCCCTCACGGTGTACGCGCCCACCAGCATTGCGTTCACTGCCTCTCCCACCAACGGGACGGCGCCGCTCACGGTCCATTTCACCTCGCCGGCCGTGGACAGCGCCGGCTATGCCATCAGCAGTTGGTACTGGATTTTTGGCGACGGCTCCACCACCAACACGCAGAATCCAACGTACACCTACACTGTTGCCTCCGATTATTCTCCCGTCCTCCTGGCAACCAACAGCAACGTTCTCCCGGTTTCCACTTCAGGGCCGGCCGTCACTGTGTTCCCGGTCAACATCGCCTTCACCCCCAGTCCGACGAACGGGGCGGTTCCACTGACGGTCAATTTCAGGTCGGCGTCTGCTGACAACGAAGGCCATGCCATCAGCAGTTGGAGCTGGAATTTTGGCGACGGCGCCACCAGCACGGCGCAGAATCCCTCGCACATCTACACCAGCGCCGACACTTTCGTTCCCACTCTCAAGGCGACCAACAACCTTGGCATCCCGGTTACCGGCTTCGGCTCTCCTTCTTCCATCACCGCCACCAATACGGCCGTGTCTTTGGGCCTGGTTCTCAACGGCGGCTTTGAAACGGGGCAATTCAGCGACTGGACCGCGGCCGCATCCCCCGGCAACAGCATGAATTTCTTTGTTGACAACGGTTCTGCAACCGGAATCAGCCCGCACTCCGGGAAATGGCTGGCGGCATTGGGTTCGATTGGCTCGCTCAGTTATCTTACCCAAACCCTGCCCACGAGCGCGGGAGCGCGCTATTTGCTTTCCTTGTGGCTGAACAGTCCCGATGGCCAGACGCCCAATGAATTTCTGGTGTCCTGGAATGGAACCACCCTCTTTGATGCAACCAACATCCCCGCCATCGGATGGACCAACCTGCAGTTTTTTGTCAGCGCGACCGGCGGCGCCACGGCGTTGAAATTCGGATTCCAGAAAGACCACTATTATCTCGGCCTGGATGACGTGAGCGTGGTGTCCGCCCGGCCCGACCTCGGCAGCCTGAATTTCTCCGGCACGAACCTGGTCCTCAACGGGCTGAACGGGTTCTCCAACGGGACCTATTATGTGATGATGAGCACAAACGTCGCCCTGCCGTTGAGCCAGTGGACGCGCGTGGCGACCAATGTCCCGGGCGCCAACGGGAACTTCACCATCACTGTCAACAAACCGGTAACTTCCGGCGCCGCCCAGCGGTATTACATTGTCCAGCTCCAATAACCGGGCGCAAGAGGCAAGGGGGTGGAGCAAAAGCGAGTCCCGGCCATTCGTCCTATTCGTCCTATTCGTCCTATTCGTCCTATTTGTCCCATGTGTCCCATTTGTCCCTTCCCGGTTATTGGTTAGTTGACAGGCAGACGGCCAGGCGGTAGAAAGCGGCCGCCCCCTGCGCCCGGCCGACGGTGAAGAGACCGCTCCCATCGTTGGTGTTCTGCGCGGCCGTGTTGGTCAGCGTCATCCAGGCGGGGTTCCGCAGGTCGGTGGAGGACTGGAGCTGATAAATGCGGCCGCCCATGAAAGGCGCGAAGGCGGCGGTCACGTTGGTGGGTCCGGGCGTGACGACAAATTGCAGTTGACTTGACCGGGAGGTGGGGTCGGCGCCCAGGATGTATTCCTCGAAGTTGGAGTAGCCGACGCCATAGGGGTCATTGGTCCCGCTGACGGTGTTGGTGAAATAGAACTCAGCCCACCAGGCCGGCACGGACCCGTTGGTCGGAGCGTCCTGGGACAGTTCGTAAGCCCAGCGGGCGCCATTGACCACGACGCTGGTCGTGGTGTCGCCGGTGTTGTTGTAAATGGCCAGCGAGCCCGTGAACCCGTTGGTGGCAAAAAACAAGCCTGTGACCAGCGGTTGCCAACTGCCGCCGTTGGCGGCTTGATTGACATTGACCTCCACCTGGTTGCTCGTGCCGGTGGCATACATCGGGGTGTTGCTCGAGAAATACCCGGGCTTGATGGGATACCAGACGGACACATCGTAAAAGCCCGGCACCGGTATGTTCGGCGTGTACGTGTCGGAGGACGTCGGGGACCCGGCGACACCCTGCGCGTAATAGTACACGTAAGTGTTGTCATAGCTGAAAATGCCGGGGATGCTGCCGGCGGAATACCACCCGGGGCCGAAACGGTTGGCGTCCGTCGCTTCCAGGACCTCGGTGGAAGTCGTGGAGAAGTATCCGTTGGTCGTATTGGTCACGGCGGACACTCCCTGCAAAATGGTGACCAGGGATCCGTTGGTGGTGCTCGACCCGGGAACCGCTCCCACAATGGAACTGGCCTGGAAGTAATAGTTGGTGTCCGGCATCAGTCCCGTCAACAGGACCGTATGATAGTTGGTGGGGGCCGGGTTCAACCAGGTATAATTGGTGATGTCGGGCGTCAACCCGTAGAAGACTTGCGAGGTGGAATTGGAGAGGGTGTTCCAAGTGATGAAGACGCCGGTGACTCCCGGAGTGACGGTCAGGTTGGAGAACGGCAGTGGCGCGTTGGTAATCGTGGTGACCTCGCTGGCGATGTTGTTGGTGTCAAAGCTGTCATCCAGGACGTCGCCCACGATGGCGGTATTCGTCGCTTCGCCGGTCTTGATCGCCAGGGCGGCAATGCTCACGGTGACCGTCTGGCCGTTGCTCATGGAGCCGATGTTGAAGAGGATCCCATTTGCGTCGGCCACGTAACTCATCCCCAGCGGCACGGAGACTCCCTCAAAGGAAAAGTTTGCAGGCAGCGGATAATTGGTAAGATAGACACCCATGGCCGAAGGGGGACCCAAATTGGTGACGTTGAGAGTGAAGATGACGGTTTGCCCGACGTAGGCGGTGGTGGGCGAACCGGTCATTCCCACGGCGACGTCCGGCCCGACGACCGGGGTCACCACCTCGGCGGTGCTGTTCGTCAAATTGGGAGACACCTGGCTGTCATAAACCTCGGCCACATTGGTGGCCAATCCCAGGGCTGTGGATTGCGCCACGACGGTCACGACGGCCACCTGGCCGTTGGTGAGCGTGCCGAGTTGGAAGACGACTTCGTTTTGGGAGTGTGTGAAAGTCCCCAGCGCATTGGACGCGGACGAATAAGAGAGGTTCGGCGGCAGCGTGTTGGAAATCACCACATTCAGGGCAGTGACCGGCCCCGGATTTACCACCGTCATCACATAGGTAACCTTCTGCCCCACGGTGATGAAGGCGGGGGAACCGGTCATAGCCAAGTTCAGTGCCGGCGCCACGACCGGGGTCACCACCTTGGCGGTGTTGTTCACTTGATTGGGATCAACCCGGTTGTCATAAACCACGGCGATATTGGTGGCCTGGCCAAGGGATACCCCTATCGCTGTCAGGGTCATGGTCGCGGTCTGGCCCGCGAGCAGCGTGCCAAAATTGGCGATGACGTCGGTTTGGCCGGGAACCAGGGGATCGGGACTGGAGGTGTAAGTTCCTCCCTTCACCGTCGCTGCCGTGAATTGGAGATTGGCGGGCAGGCTGTTGGTAATCAGGACGCCATACGCGACGACAGGTCCCAAGTTGGTCACGGTGAGGGCGTAGGTAACCAATCCTCCCACGGGGATGAAGGCAGGCGAACCGGTCATTCCGATCACCATTTGGGGTGCCAGAACCGGGGTCACCACTTGGGCGGTGTTGTTCCCCACATTGGGATCCAGCACAGTGTCAGCAACCGTGGCAACATTGGTGGCCGAGCCAAGGGACAGCCCCGTGGCGGTAATGGTCACCTCGGTGCTCTGGCCAACCAGCAACGGCTCATCGAAGGTGGCGATGATATTGGTTTGGCCGGCAACCAGGGGATTGGGACTCATGGTGTAAACGCCTTTTCGCACGCTCGCGCTGGAAAACTGGAGGTTGGTCGGCAGGGCATTGGTGATGATGACACCGTGCGCGACGACGGGTCCCAAATTGCTCACGAGGATCGTGTAAGTAACCGGGTCCCAAACGCCGATGTAGGCGGATGAACCTTTCATGCCAATCGCCATGTCCGGCGGCAGAACCGGGGTCACCACCCGGGCGGTGTTGTTTGCGGGATTTAAATCCACCACAATGTTACCCACCACCGCCACATTGGTCGCCGTGCCAAGGGACTGGGCTATGGCGGTGATAATCACCTCGGTTCTCAGGCCGGCGGGCAACGGATCATAGAAGCTGGCGATGATATCGGTTTGGCCGGGAACGATGGGATCGGGACTGGTGGTGTAAGTTCCTTTTCGCACACTCACGCTGGCAACCTGAAGGTCGGACGGCAGGGCATTGGTGACGGTTACGGCAAAGGCGGGGACCGGTCCCAAGTTGGTTATGTTCAGCGTGTAAGTAATCGTGTCCCCCACGGCCATGGTAAGGACGGAAGCGGTCATGCCAATCCCCAGGTCCGGCGTCACAATCGGAACCACCGCTTCAACGCTGTCATTAGTGATCGTGGGATCCATCACCCCAAGAACGATGGTAGAGCAGGTGGCGGAGGCGGGGCCGGCGTAGGCCAGATTGGTGGGCGCATAGGCCGTCACGCTCACCGTCACCGTCTGGCCGTTGGTCATAGGGCCAATGTTGAACGTGACGCTGTTTTGGCTGGCATTAGTCGTGTAAGTGTCCCCGAACGGGTAGCTCACTCCGGCCAGGACCAGGTTTGTCGAAAGCGTGTTGGAAATCAGCACTCCCGTGGCCCCAACCGGCCCCTGGTTGCTCACCGTCATCGTGTAAGTAACCTGCGGCGCCCCGTAGCCGATCTGGCTGGGCGTATTGGTGATGGTCAAATACAAATCCGCAGCTGAGATGAAGGTCACCATGTTGGTGGCGTTGTTGTTGGTCAGCACATCCGAGACCCCCGCGCCGGGCGTAATCGTGGCATAGTTGGTGGCGTAGCCAATCCCCACCACCGTCGTCTCGACCAGGATCGTCGCGTTTTTCAAGACGGGCAGCGCCCCCACCGACCAGATCAGAGTATTGCCGTTCAGATGGTAGGAGGTCATGAGCACCGTGTTGTTCGTATTGGTCGGAAAGGCGATGACCACCGACACATTGGTCGGGAAAACATTGGTCACATAAGCGGCCGTGACCGCGCTCGGCCCGTTATTGCTCGCGGTCAGGAGATAATCTATCACCGACCCAATCTGCAAGAGATTCGTCCCAGTCAGCGGAGAGTGATTGGTCGGACTCGAATTGACCAGGACCGACTTAATGGACACGTCTGACAGTCCCGTCAGCGTCACCGGCTCCATAACAACATCGAAGGTGTTGGTGGGACCAGGATTGGGGGCCTTCCCGGCATTATCCGCCCACACCGGGTAGAAAGTCCCCCCGTAAAACGCCAGGCCGGCATAATCTCCAAAATCCGTCGGGCTTCCGGCCAGGGACGCCACGTAGCCGGTGGTCGTGTCGGTGGAGACCTTCACATTGGGCTGGAAAGTCACTCCGCCATTCAGGCTCACCGTGGCGTAGATCATCGCAGCCTGGTTGGTGGTCGGGCTTGGAGAGCTTGTAGTATTGGTGCTGTAATTGGTGCTGAAATTCGTGGGAGGTGTGTCACCCGGATCATTCGTGACAATGTTCGTCACCACGGTTTTGATGTCGATCGGCGCTCCCGTGTCGTTGCGGCAATCGTACCAACTCAGAGCCAGCGCCCCGCTGGTTGTGTCCACCGCCATCCGCGGCAAAAACTGGCTGTTATTGCCGCTGTCGTCATTGACCGTCTGTTGCTGGCTCCAAGCCACCCCGCTATCGGTCGAAGAAGCCACGAAAATATCCGTGTCGTTGGCGTCTCCGCTTCCCTGGCCCACCCAATCCAAATACACCCGCCCATACTGCTGACTGGCCGGATTGATATCCCAAGCCAGTCCCACCGCCGCGTTTATGCCCTGGCCATCCGGCGACGCCGGAATGAGCGTGTTGCCGCCAACGGCATTCTGCGCCGCCAGCACCTCGTTGGCAAAAGTGGCCGGCCCCAACCCGTCCGGGTCCAGGCTCGTGTAGCAGTTGACCAAGCCAGAGGGGTCATAGAGACTTTGATACGCCACCATCACCTGCCCTTGCGGGCCGACGGCGATGTCCCCAAAGCCGCAGTTGTTGGTCGAACCCGCCACAATCTCCCCCACACCGAAATGCCCAACCGCATTCGTTCCCAAATTCGTCACTGCGGCTCCTTGGGCGACCAGCGGGCTAAAAGCCAGGCTGTAATCCTTGTAAAGAACCCAGACGCTGCCCGCGTTCGTCCCGGGGCCGATCATGTTCGTCCCGACGCCGACCGCGATTCTCGGCTCCAGCGCGAAATGTCCGGTCGCAAGGTTCGTCAGAAAGGAAAAACTCGCCCCCGCATTGGTGCTCAACGCCACATCAATCCCGGAAAACGCGCCGTCCGCGTAAGCCAGAAACAAATTCCCATAACCGTCCCACGCCACCGCGGGATACTCCCCCGGGGGAAGACCGGCCAGCGAAGTCGGCGTCAAATTGGTAATGGCGATGTTAGCCAGATTGGTTCCGGTCATCACGCTGGAACAATAAGCGCCAAAAAGTCCCGCCTCCACATTCGTGTTCGCTGCGACAAACAATTGGGAGGGATTCTGGGGATTGTAGGCGATGACACCGTCGGATTCGTTGCCGGACAGCTTGGTCACATCAACGTTCGTCCCGGGTTTCAATACCACCGGGAAGTTGGACTGGATGGCAGGCTGCACCCCCAGGGTGAAGACGAAACTGCTAATGGACAAATTCAACACCGCCGTCCCCCCGCCGGTAAACCCCACGAAGGCCGTGCTCCCGCCCACTGCGGCTTCCAAGTTCTCAACGAAGTTGGTGGTGAAAGTGGCTTGGGTCAACAGATCCGTCACCGTGACGCTGAGGATCTGGTTGGCGTAGGAAACGTTCGCCGCTATCGGGTCTGTCCCCCGGAAATTCACAGCGCCCGTGTGAATATAGCCTCCGGGTCCGCCGCCGGGAACCTGCGTCGGAGCGTACCCCAGTCCCGGTCCGGCCCCTGACTGAGGCGAGATATCGAAGGCAAGTCCGGTGGCCAAAGAGAGGCCGTGATAGCCCAGATAATTCCCGCCCACCACGCTCACGGCGTTCGTTCCCTGGTTCTGCATCGCAAACACAAACCCTTCCCCATCCCCGCCCTGCAAGTTCTGGAAAACGAACGACGCCGTGAAAGAGCCGATGTACTGCGGGGTGTCGTAGAACGCGCTGTTGTCAGTATTCACGCTGGAGGCCAACCGGAGAACGTTATTCGCTACGGTGGGGATACTCTGGCTCGCCGGGTCGTTGTTCAGCGTCCAATTGACGCCGGTGCCGCCGAACCCGGCAATTTGCGCGCGAGCCGGGATGGCGAGGCAAAGCGCCAATATCGCGGCCGTTCCAACAACCATTTTTCGGGGCTTCATATTCTCTCTTGACTACAAATTGCCATACATTTCACGGTATCGGCCAATCAAAGCTACGACCCCAAACAATGTGGAGCGCTACCTCCTATGGCATTGCGATATTGTTACCCCGCCTCCGCCTCAATTACAACACCAAATTGGAAGCATTTTCCACCCATCGTCAATTCCTCCCGATCCGCCCGATCGGTCCTATCAGTCCTATTAGTCCATTAGTCCTATTCGTCCTATTCGTCCTATTCGTCCTATCGCCTCCGGTAGCCCACCCCCTCAGCGCCGCCGGTTTATGCCGCCACCATCGGCGGAACCGCCGCCGCCCGCGCCGTCCCCGCTCCCGCCGTCGCATGCCGGGCCAGGCACGCCAGCAATCCGTCCAGCTTCTCCCGCGAGTACTCGCCCATCAGGCAAACCTGGATCCAATTGCGCTGCCGCAGATAATCGCTGTTGGAACTGAGCAGAAATCCGGCCTGTTCCAACCGTTGCGCCATCTCAAATCCGCTTTGACCGGGCGCCGGCGCAATCGTGATCACCCCCGGCATCGCCTCCGTGTCCGGCGTGATCAGGTTCAAGCCAAGCCCGCGCAACCGGCCCCGCAGCCACGCGGAATCTTCCGCCAGTTGCGCATACTTCTTCGGCCAATCCACCCGCCGCAGCGCCGTTGCCAGCGCGTGCAACAAATTGGACGAATGCGTGAACGCGATCCCCTGGTGCTCGGCGTACCAGCCCAAATCCAGGTAGCGCGGCAGCCGCGTCGAATGGCTGACGGGATGATTGTAAAACACCATGCACAAGCCCGGATACGCCGCCAATCCCTTCCCGCTCGCCGACGACGCCAGATACACCCCCTCCAGATTCACCGGCCCCACTCCCACCGAACTGATGCAATCGGCGCACAGTTTGATCTTCCTTTTCGCGCACAACGATTGCAGCGGCGAAAGCGGATTCAGCATCCCGGTCGAAGTCTCCCCGTGCGCAAACCACAACCACCCCACCGCCGGCGAACGCGACAGGAATTGCTGGATGGCCGGCATGTCAAACGGCTCCCCCCACGGAAACTGCAACGCATCGAACGTCAGCCCAAACCGCCGCGCGTGGTCCACCAGCCGGTCCCCAAACTCCCCGTTGCTCAGAACCAGCCCCGGTTTGGCCTGCAACGACAACTGCGCCGCCACCGTGTCATTGCCCAGCGTCCCCGACCCAAGCAGGATTTGCACATGGCGCGCCCCCGTCAACTGGCACAGCCGCTCGCGGGTCTTTTGAAACTCCGCCACAAACCGGTCCGAACGGTGCGATTCCGCCTGCCGCTCAAACGCCTTGCGCACCTCCCGGTGGATGCTCACCGGGCCGGGCAAAAAACTCGACGGCCCCGGCGAACTGGCGGGAATGCGGAAGTATTCCTCCGCCTTCTTCTCAAATCCCTCCAGCGTGATATACATCGGCTGAAACATCGCCTCCCCCTTCCCCACCAGCGGGCCAAAAGGAACAAAACCCAGATGCCGGTAAAGCTTCTGCTGGCGGGTCGTGCCGGAAATTATCGCCATATTATATCCCCGCTCTGTCCCATACTGCCACATCAGCGCAATGATCCCCCGGAACACCTGGCTGTTGCGAAACTCCTTCTCCACCGCCAGCAATCGCACCTCGCAAGGCCGCCGGCCGGGCGGCAAAAACGAATCCAAATTCGGCAGCTTTTGATCCAGCGAAAAAGGCCGGCGCCCGCGGGCCGCCAGCATCCCCACCACCCGCCCGCCGGCCAGGCAGATCAGGTAAGTGTTCTCCTCGTGGAACTTGTCCACCAGACGCGGCTGCTCCGCCGGCTGATGCTGCGGAATCTCCTCCACAAAGGTCCGGTAGTTCAGCTCGTGAATCTGCTCAAATTCCCACTCTTCCGTGGCAATCTTGAACTGCAAAACATTCGTGCTCATAATTCTTTGACAGATTGATCTGATCGCGCCCCGACACCCCGCCGGGACCATATCTCCGCTATTCCCTCTACCACGTTCCGATGATGCGCCAATATAATCAACCCCGCAAGAACGGAAATTTCCCACGTTTGCGCCGGCTCCGCCCCCAGCCAGCAACTGGCCGCCGGCAACAAAGCAAACCCCGCCAAACTCACCGCCACCGACCGCCGCACCACGGCCAGCACCGCCACAAAAACAAGACAATAAATCAGCGCCAGCCGCCAGTCATAAATCAGCACCCCCATCAGCGAAGTTGAGACCCCCTTGCCGCCGCGGAAACCCAATTGCGCCGGCCAGACATGCCCCGCCACCACCGCCAGCAGCGCCAGCAGCGCCACCCGGTCATTGCCCGTCAACGCCAGCGCCAGCCACACCACCAGGCCGCCCTTGACCATATCCCCCGCCATCGTCAGCCAAAACCCGCGCCGGCCCAGCACCCGCCCGGCGTTGCGCGCCCCCGTGCTCCCGCTCCCCAGTTCCCGGATATCCTGCCCCGTCCGTTTCCGCACCAGATAATACCCCGTCGAAAAACACCCCACAGCATAACTGACCGCCACCGCGCCCAGCACCATCACGGGCGACACATCTCCACCGATCAATGTATCCATCAATGACATTTAAGGATAATCCGCCGCCATCCTGTCACATTCCCTTCAGAATTTCACCATTAAAGTTTGCACATCGGATCCGAAGCGCCGGCATGTTGCCGGCTTGGGACTTTCGGAGGCTGTAAGCCGGCTGCAAGCCGGCGCTCCAACTTGGTTGTCCTGCACCCGAAGCGAAACTTTGTGACTATTCAGGTAGGGACAGCGCGCCGCGCTGTCCGCGCCGCGTCCAGCGGCGCAACGGATCGCCCCCGGACGCCTCGGCGAGGCGTCCCTACCTGAATAGTCACGAAATCTTCGATGATCCATTTTCAACGGGCTTCAGGAACGGTTGCTATCGCCGGATCGTGAAGCCGAAACGGGGGGAATAGGGCCAATAGACAAACCAGGCCCTGCCCATGACGTTCTTCTGAGGGAAGTCACCCCAATAGCGCGAATCGAGGCTGTTGACCGTGTTGTCGCCGAAGACGGCGTAGTGTTTGTCCCTGATCTTGAGTTGTTGGGCGCTGCTCCGGAGCACGCTGCGGATGTCCGGCACCACGATGTGCCCGCTGTAATGGCTGTCGCTGGGCTTTGTATCCGGATCGAATCCATAGATTTTTTCGAAGTGCGGCGTGTTGGTGTCCAAACGGATTCCGTTGACACGGACATGGCGGTCGTCGCCGATGCTGATGGAGTCGCCCGGCAGGCCGATCAGGCGCTTAATGTAGAACTGGTCCGCGCCGATCTGCGGAATGTCCTTGGTTTTGAAGACAATGATCTCTCCGCGAGCCGGCCGGCGGAAGTTATAGGTCAGGCGGTCCACAAGCAGATGGTCGCCGGTGTATTCGACGCATTGGAGGATGGCTCCGCCTTTGTGGAAAGGCCTGGGCCGGTGAAGATCGTCCGCCAGTCCGAGGCGGTGTTCGATGGGGTCAAACTGGGTTTCGTCGGGGCCGCACCAGAGGGTGACGGGCAGGACGGCGCCGTTGCGGCAGCGGACCCACAGGTCTTGTTTGTTGACAATGCCGAAAACTTTTTGCAAGGGGCCGGCGTGGTCGAATTCGCCGTCGTCCGGGGCAATGACCTGATGGTAGATGGCGCCGTGGAAGGCGAATTCCCAAACGCGGGCCAGCAGTCCCGGCATGACAAAATTGGGATCGTTGCGGCGGTCCTGCACGGTGACGCCGAACAGGGTCGGCTGCATGGAGCCGGTGGGGATTTTGAAGGGTTGTGCGAAGAAGGTGCGGATGCTCATCGCCAGGGCGATGGCCACGAGGAGGACTTCCACATCGTCGCGCCAGACGGGACGGGGATAGGGCCGGAGCCATTGTTGGGCGGCCTGTTCCAATTCGGCGGCGCGGGCGGCCAGGGTTGGGTCGTCGTCGTTGGCATCCAGGGCGGCCTTGGCCGCTTGCAAGGCGGCGTCAAGAAGCAGGAGGTCCTGCGGATCAAGCAGGTCGCGTTGGGCGTCACGCAGTTTGCTCAGGCCCGCCCACGAATCCCAGGTGTGGCGGAACTGGCGTGAAAAAAACCAGCGGAGTTTCAACTTGACACCTCGTCGGTAGGGCGGTGCTGCCGCGCCGCCCAAGAATTCAGGGCAGAGCGGCAGCTCTGCCCTACCAAGATGGTGATGATGTTTGTCATGCCCGACACCTCATGCTTTCAGCACCTCGATGAAGGCTTCCTGGGGGATGTTGACGGAGCCGAAGGATTTCATCCGTTTCTTTCCCTCTTTTTGCTTTTCGAGCAGCTTGCGCTTGCGGGTGATGTCGCCGCCGTAGCATTTGGCGGTGACGTCTTTGCGCAGGGCGCTGACGGATTCACGGGCGACAATTTTGCCGCCAATGGCGGCCTGGATGGCGACCTGGTATTGCTGGCGCGGGATGACCTCCTTGAGCTTGGCGGCCAGGACGCGCCCCCGGCCCTCCGCCTTGGAGCGATGGACGATGCAGGAAAAGGCGTCCACGGATTCGCCGTTGACCAGCATGTCGAGCTTGACCATGTCGGACTCCTGGTAGCCGGCGTGCTCGTAATCCATGGAGCCGAAGCCGCGGGTGATGCTTTTGATGCGGTCGTGGAAGTCAATAAGAATTTCGC
>Ga0182027_10001366_pt1 | contig 40994 bp, 30 predicted proteins | sample 712E1DmetaG_FD_121300 | JGI IMG/M metagenome (GOLD analysis project Ga0182027, IMG submission 121300) | Permafrost microbial communities from Stordalen Mire, Sweden - 712E1D metaG (Illumina Assembly) | ecosystem: Environmental > Terrestrial > Soil > Wetlands > Permafrost | place: Sweden...
ACATATATTTGTCAGACAATTGACATCCGCTGCATTCTTGGTTACACTATGAGTAGTCTTGTCAGACAACTAGACTTTTCCCTTATGCCTACACTTTTGATAAAGCATGCCACCATACTGGTCACGATGGATGACCGCCGCCGGGAAATTACGGATGGTGGCCTTTTTGTACGGGATGGCTTTATCGAAAAGGTTGGCCCCACCAGCGAACTCCCCTCCCAAGCCAATGAAGTGCTGGACCTCTCCGGTTACATTATACTGCCGGGGCTGGTCAACACCCACCACCATTTTTACCAGACCTTGACGCGCGCCGTGCCGGCTGCCCAGGATGCGAATCTATTCAACTGGCTCAAAACGCTCTATCCGATCTGGGCGCGTATGACGCCGGATGACATTTTCATTTCCACGCAGACAGCCCTGGCCGAGTTGGCACTATCGGGATGCACAACCGCCTCCGACCACCTGTACCTGTTCCCGAATGGCTCCCGGCTGGATGATGAAATTGGAGCGGCCCGGGAGATGGGCATGCGCATCCAGGCCTCGCGCGGCTCGATGTCGCTGGGCGAATCGAAGGGTGGGCTGCCACCGGATTCGGTGGTGGACACGGAGGAGAATATCCTGCGTGACAGCCAGAGACTGATCGAAAGGTATCACGACCCCAAAGCGGGCGCGTTCGTGCAAATCGTGCTGGCGCCGTGTTCACCGTTCAGCGTGACCGGAGAGCTGATGAAACAATCGGCCAAAATGGCACGCGAATATGCGGTGCACCTGCACACACACCTGGCCGAGACCGAGGACGAGCAGGAGTTCTGCCTGAAAAAATTCGGATACCGGCCGGTGCCATATATGCAATCGGTGGACTGGGTGGGGCAGGATGTCTGGTTTGCACATGCGGTCTATGTGGATAATGAAGAAGTAAAGACATTTGCCCAGTATGGCTGCGGCGTGGCACACTGTCCCAGCTCGAACATGCGGCTGGCCTCCGGGATCGCACCGGTAAAAGAGTACCTGGCGGCGGGCGTGAAAGTAGGCCTGGGCGTGGATGGATCTGCCAGCAATGACGGGTCGCACCTGCTGGGAGAGGTGCGGCAGGCGATGCTGCTTTCCCGCCTGAAGGAAGGCATCAGCGGATTTTCCCTTTCGAATGACCCGAACCGAAAATTAATGACCGCACGGACTGCGCTCGAACTGGCCACACGCGGCGGGGCAGCCGTGCTGGGCCGCACCGACATCGGCAGCCTGGAAGCCGGGAAATGCGCCGATTTCTGTGCGATCAATTTGAACCGCCTGGATTACGCCGGGGCGTTGCATGACCCGGTGGCCGCGGTGGTGTTCTGCCAGCCGGTGCGGGTGGATTTTACAGTAGCCGGCGGCAAGTTTGTAGTCAAAGAAGGCCAGCTGGTATCCATAGATGAGCATAAGCAAGTTGAGAAGCATAATCAGGCCGCTAAACACCTGCTGGAGTCACGATGAACCAACCGCAGGATGCATTCCTGAAGAAAACCCCCGACATTTTTGCAATTCCCCCGCGCATCCAGGAGTTTTATGGAATCTGACATCCATTCGATCCGCAGCTTGATTGATGTTGCCATGGGCCGACAGCCGGCCGACCTGGTGGTGCGCAAAGGCATCTGGGTATGCGTACAATCCGGCGAGCTGGTGCCAGGGACCGATATCGCCGTAAAGGACGGCCGGATCGCTTACGTTGGGTCAGACGCCAGTCACACCATCGGCAAGCCGACACGCGTCATTGAAGCGGGTGGCAAGTACCTGGTGCCGGGGTTGCTGGATGGACATATGCATGTCGAATCGAGCATGTTGACCGTGACCGAGTTCGTACGGGCGGTTCTGCCGCACGGTACGACCGGCATGTTCACCGACCCGCACGAGATCGCCAACGTATTCGGGCTGAAGGGTGTCAAACTGATGGCGGAAGAAGCCGCTCGGCAGCCGGTGCATATGTGGGTGCAGGTACCATCCTGCGTGCCGTCTGCGACGGGTTTCGAGACACCCGGGGCAGAACTGAGCGCGGAGGAAGTAGCCGAGGCGATGACCTGGCCTGGAATCATCGGCTTGGGCGAAATGATGAACTTCCCGGGAGTGACGAATGGCGATGGGAAGATGCTGGCGGAGATGGATTCCACACGCAAGGCCGGAAAAGTCATCGGCGGGCACTATCCATCGCGGGACCTGGGCCCGGCCTTCCATGCGTACGTGGCTGGTGGCCCGGAAGATGACCACGAAGGCACCTGTCCAGAAGATGCGGTGGAACGAGTACGCCAGGGCATGAAAGCCATGCTGCGGTACGGGTCCGCCTGGCAGGATGTGGCCGAAGGGGTAAAGGCCATCACCGAACAGCACCTGGATTCGCGCAATTTCATCCTGTGTACGGATGACTGCCACGCAGCCACACTGGTGAATGAAGGCCATATGGACCGCGTCCTGCGGCATGCCGTCCAGCAAGGACTGGATCCCATGACGGCCATCCAAATGGCTACCATCAACACCGCCGAGCATTTCGGCGTGCGCCGTGAGGTAGGGATGATTGCCCCAGGCCGCTGGGCGGATATCCTGCTGGTGGAAGACTTGATGGATTTCCATGCCGAAATGGTGATCCTGCGCGGCGCAGTGGTGGTTGAAAATGGCAGGTTATCCGTTGACCTGCCCAAAATGGAATACCCGGCCTGGGCCACGCACTCAATGCATTTGCGGCGACCACTAACGGCGGAAGATTTCTGCATCCCGGCACCCAGCCCCCTGCCCACTCTCCCTGAGGGAGAGGCGCAGAAGGTCAAGGTTAATGTCATTGGTGTTATCGAGAACCAGGCACCCAACCGGCACCTGCACCTGGAAGCGCTCGTCCGGGACGGCGATGTACAGGCGGATATGAAGCACGACCTGGCGAAAGCCGCCGTGGTCGAGCGGCACCATGCCCTGGGAACGGTACAGATGGGGCTGGTATCCGGTTTTGGATTTAACCTGCCGTGCGCCTTCGCCACGACCGTGGCGCACGACTGCCACCAGATGATTGTGGTCGGAACGGACGAAAAGGATATGGCCCTGGCTGCCAACACACTGGGCGAAGTGGGCGGCGGGCAGGTGGTAATAAAAAATGGCCAGGTGGTGGGGCTGGTTGAGCTGACACTCGGCGGACTGATGTCGACTGAGACTGCCAAAATTGTCGCCGGGAAGGCAAGTATGATATTAAAAGGCTTGCGCGATTGCGGATGCGAGCTTAATAATCCCAATATGCAATTATCCCTGCTGGCGCTGGTTGTCATCCCGGAACTACGCCTGACGGATAAGGGCCTGGTAGATGGAACGAACTTTACGTTCCTGCCAGTGGTCGAAGGACCAGAACAGTAGGTCAGGAGGAGGAGAATTATGGGACAATATCCATTCAGACGTTTGCAGGCAGACCTGGCGAAACTGATCAGTTCGCTGCCAGCGGAAAGCCGGCTGCCGTCGGAACCAGAACTGGCGCGGCGGATGGGAGTCTCGCGGGCCACGTTGCGCGAGGCCATGCGCGCTTTTGAAGGCCAGGGGATGATCCGGCGCCGACAGGGTGTAGGCACTTTCGTGGTTGCCAAGGTGCCGGTGCTCGATTCCGGGTTGGAAGTGCTGGAGAGCATTGAGACCCTGGCCCAACGAATCGGCCTGGCGGTTAATATGGGCGAACTGCAAGTGGAGCAAGTTGCAGCCGACCAGGAGGATGCGACGGCTTTGAACGTGCCGGTCGGGGCATTCCTGACACGCGTGGCGCGCGTCATTTATACAGAAAACCGCCCGATTGCCTACCTGGTGGACACGCTGCAGGCGGACATCCTGCCAACGGCAGATATCGAAACTGGGTTCAACGGTTCAGTGCTAGATCTGTTATTACAGCATGGCAACCCGAAACTGGTCCAATCCCGGACGGATATCCGGGCAATTGGCGCCAGCCAGGAAGTGGCACGGGCCCTGCAAATCCAGCGAGATGACGTGCTCCTGCATTTTGTGGCGTATTTGTATTCGAACGAAGGCCGCGTGGCAGACTATTCGTTCAGTTATTTCCTGCCTGGCTATTTCCGCTTCCATGTAGTCAGGAAAGTTGGTTAGTTGAAGAATGAGAATAGAGATTGGAGAGCAGAGAGTAGTACAGACCGCTCTCCAATCCCTGCTCTCAGTTCTCTCAAATTTGATCACTATTTCTAATCTCGGAGGTAAAAATGCGTAGTTTTGCTGGTCGGGACATCCTGTCCCTCAAGGAATTTGAACGACAAGAATTTTTCCACGTCTTCGACGTGGCCGCAGAGCTGGAACCGATCGCGGTTAGCCGCCGTAACAGCGACATGCTTGCGGAAAAAACAATGGTAACTGCCTTCTACCAACCTTCCACCCGCACGCGCCTGGCGCACGAAGCCGCCATGCACCGCCTGGGCGGGGCCGTGACCGGCTTTTCGGATGCCAAGATGACACGCGCCGGTGACTTCTACCAGGAGTCCATCAAGGATACCGTCAAAATGCTGGAGTTCTATGGCGATGTGATCGTTATGCGGCATTTCCAGCAGGGCGCGCCCGCTGAAGCGGCCAAATGGGCTTCCGTGCCGATCATCAACGGTGGGGATGGCTGGGGCGAGCACCCCACCCAGATCCTGACCGACCTGTACACCGTGCTGAAGGAAAAAGGCACGATCGACGGGTTGACCTGGCTGGCAGTGGGCGATATGCGCATGCGCACCATGCACTCGCTCGGCTATGCCCTGAGCCAGTTCGATTGCCCGGTCACCTTTGTCTCCCCGCCGGATATGTCCCCAACCGAGGAGTTCAAGGCCGAACTCAAGCAGTATAGCGTTAACTTCCGCCAGGCCGAACACGTTGAGCAGGCAATTGCCGAAGCGGACGTGATCCTGGTAGAACCGGTGGTCCAGCCGGATTACACCAAGAGCCGGGATGAACGCGCCGGCAAAGACGTGGGCATGACCCCCGCCAACTACAAGATTACGCGCGAGCTGCTCGAGACGAAAGCCAAATCGGATGCCATCCTGTTGCATTCCCTGCCACGCATGGATGAGGTGCCACCGGATGTGGATATCACCCGCTGGTCGCGCTACTGGCAGGAAGCGTTTAACGGTGTGGTAATGCGCATGGCGCTGTTAGCGCTCGTTTTAGGCGCAATGGAATAGTAAGGTTCCGCAAGTCTAACAAGTCTGACAGGTCTTAAATGTCGACCTGTCAGACCTTTAGGACTTATAAGACCTGGTAGACAAGGAGATTTAATTATGCAAACATTTTTACATGGCCGAGATCTGATCGGCGACCTGGACTTTACGAGAGAAGAAGTTGAAACCGTCCTGGACGTGGCATTCGACCTGAAACGTAAGCGCGCCCTGAACGAACCGCATCCCTACCTGCGCGATAAAGTGCTGGCGATGCTGTTCTTCTTCTCTTCCACGCGCACGCGCGGCTCATTCGAAGCCGGCATGGCCCAACTGGGCGGGCATGGCGCTTTCATCGAAAGCAAGTCGACGCAAATCGCCCACGGCGACACGCCCAAGGAAATCGGCGAAATCTTCGGCCGGTATTACGACGGCATCGCCATCCGCCACGTTGACTGGGGCATCGGCAACGGTTACCTGAACGCGGTCGCGAAAGCCAGCCGTGTACCGGTACTGAACATGCAATGCGATATCTACCACCCCTTCCAGTGCCTGGCCGACCTGATGACGATTGTCGAGAAAAAAGGGCGTGACCTGCGCCGCAAGAAGATGGTAGTCTCGTGGGCCTATGCAGCTTCCTACCAGAAGCCGATGTCGGTGCCACAGTCGCTCGTGCTGCAAATGCCACGCTTCGGGATGGATGTGGTGCTGGCGCACCCACCGGAGTTCAAGCTGATGCCGGATATCATGGAACAGGCCACGGAACAGGCCCGGAAGTACGGGGCCGGTTTCGAGGTGGTGGATGACATGGATGCGGCCTTCAAGGACGCAGATATCATCTATGCCAAGTCCTGGGGTGCGATGGTGCATACCCCGGACCCGGATGAGGGCGCCAAGATCATCAAGAAGTACGAGAGCTGGATCACGGACGAGCGCAGAATGAAGCTCGCCAAACCGGATGCCATCTATATGCACCCGCTACCGGCCGACCGCAACATCGAAGTTACGGATGGTGTGATGGACGGCCCGCAATCGGTGGTTTATGACCAGGCTGAGAACCGGATGCATGCCCAGAAGGCCGTCATGGCCCTGACGATGGGCTAGGAGAGAAAAACATGACTAAGAAGGTCGCTGTCATTGCCGTGGGTGGCAACTCGTTGATTAAAGATCCCAAGCGTGTTTCGGTGGAAGACCAGGAACAGGCGCTGGTAGAGACTGCTCAACACATTGTGGATATGATCGAAGCAGGGTGGGATGTTGCCATCGGACATGGAAATGGACCTCAGGTCGGCTATATCCTGCGGCGCTCGGAAATTGCCGCAAAAGTGGAGGGCATGCACGAGGTGCCTTTGGATGTGTGTGGCGCCGACAGCCAGGGTGCGATCGGCTATGAATTCCAGCAGGCTTTGCAGAACGAATTGTTCAAGCGTGGAATCAAAAAGAACGCCTGCACCATTATCACCCAGACCCTGGTGGACCAGAATGATGCGGCGTTCAAGAACCCCAGCAAACCGATTGGTAGTTTCATGGAAGAGCCCGAAGCCAGGCGCCGTGAAAAGGAAATGGGCTGGTCGGTGGTTGAAGATGCCGGACGCGGCTGGCGGCGGGTGGTGCCTTCGCCTCTGCCAAAAGATATCGTTGAACTTGTCTCGGTTAAAACCCTGATCGAGGCGGGCGTAATCGTCATTACGGTGGGGGGCGGCGGCATTCCGGTGATCGACACCGGTAATGGTATCTATCGCGGCGTTGCGGCGGTGATCGACAAGGATTTCGCCAGCAGCCTGCTGGCCAGCGAAATCAAGGCAGACTTGTTCCTGATCGCAACTGCGGTCGAAAAAGTGGCCATCAATTACGGCAAGCCCAACCAGAAATGGCTCGATAAAATAACATTGGCCGAGGCCAAGCAATACCTGGCCGAAGGGATCCACTTCGCCAAGGGTTCGATGGCGCCCAAGATCCAGGCGGTTGTCCGTTATCTGGAAGCCGGCGGTAAAGAGGCGCTGATCACCAACCCGGAAAATATCGGCCGGGCATTGAACGGTGAAACGGGCACGCGGATCGTTCCGTAAAGGAGAGTAGCAGCGGACAAAAGATGCCCCAAAGATGGCCCATCCCCTACCCCGTTGCTCCGAGATGTGCCCTGCATAATGAATTATAATCAACGCGCCGTTTCGATTAAAAATAATCGAATAGTTTCCCTTGTAGAGTAGCCGCTTCAGGCATAAATGCAAGAATGAACACGCTTGGACATTCAATACCCTTGTAATCCACTCACAGGAGATTATTATGCCTACGTCGAAAACACATCAATACACTCATAAAAGAAGAATGCTCCATGAAGTTACACTGGATGTCGTAGCGACTGCCATGGGGCGTGAACCAGCAGATTTGATCATCCGGAATGGCCATTTGGTAAACGTCAATGTTGCACGCATCCAGGATGGGGTGGATATTGCCGTCCGGCATGGAATTATTGCTTTTGTAGGGAAGGGCGATCATTTAATGGTGGGAGAGAATACCCAGGTGGTGGATGCCGGTGGACGATTCCTGGTGCCCGGGTTCATTGACACCCACGATCATGTGGAAAGCAGCATGGTGGATGTACGCAGCTTCGCGGCAGGAATCCTGCCAACCGGTACCACCACCATCGCCTGTGATAACCATGAACTCACCAATGTTTTTGGTGTGCGGGGAGTGGAATTATTCCACAAAGCAGCCGAAGGGTTGCCGCTGAAAGTCATGGTTGCCATGCCGGTCTGCGTCCCGTCGATCCCGGGATTTGAGGATGCCGGTGCGTCGATTACTGCCAAGGAAGTGGCCCAGTGTTATGAGGAAGGTTGGGCACAAGTTCAAGGCGAGCAGATGAATTTTCCGGGCATCATCTACGGTGACCCTCAATGCCACAGCATCACGGCCGCATCTTTAAAGGCAGGCGTGATCCTGACCGGTCATTATGCCAGCCTTGAGCTGGAAAAAGGATTGCCGGCCTTTGTTGCTTCGGGAATGACTGCCTGCCATGAGGCGACCACCGCCGAAGCGGCCATGCGGCGGGCAGAGTTGGGGTGCTATGCCCAACAACGCTACGGGACCGCCTGGCTGGATATGCCCCAGACGATTCAGGCCATTACCGAAAATCCGGGGCTGGATACCCGTTTCTTTACCATGGTTACCGACGATGTAACCCCGGCCACCATCGTAGAGCAAGGGCATCTTGACCGGGTGGTACGGGATGCGATCAAGCAGGGAGTATCGCCCATGCTGGCGATACAGATGGTGACGATCAATGCGGCCCAGTTATTGGAAAAATCACGCTGGATCGGTACGATCTCACCGGGTCGCGCCGCCGATATTCTGATCGTCAGTGATTTAGTAAAGGTGACCATCGACCAGGTCTTCGCGGATGGCGTTCTGGTGGCAGAAAACGGCAAGATGTGCGTGGAGTTTTCAAAATATAGTTATCCGGAATGGGCTTTGAATTCAGTGCAATTAAACCCCCTCTCGGCTAAAGATTTTCATATTCCGGCGGAGAAGGCGGAGCAGGTGCGGGTCATGCGGCTCTTCCCGGGGAAGGTCCACACTGTTGAAGAAATCCACAGCATTACACCAGTCAACGGCTCATTGCCAGCCGATCCGACCAGAGACCTTGCCAAAGTCGCGGTTTTCTACCGTCACGATCCGAAGTCAGGCGTGACGGGAACGAAAGGCCTGGGTTTCGTCACGGGCCTGAACTTCAAACCGAATGTAGCCTATGCTTCCACGATCTCGCACGATTGCCATAATGTCCTGGTTGTTGGGACAGATGATCAGGCCATGACGCTAGCAGCCAATGAATTGATCAAGATTCGAGGCGGGATTGTGATGGTCGTTGACGGTAAAGTCGATTCAGCCCTGCCCATGCCTCTGGGTGGATTGATGTCGCTCGATTCGGTCGCAAAAACGGCCAAGATGTTATGCGAGATCGAGGATAGCTTCAAAAAGGCCGGATGTGCCTATGATTCGATCGAAATGACCATCAGCCTGCTCGGTTTAATCGTTCTGGAAGAACTCCATCTTTCGAATAAAGGCTATGTGGAATTAAAACCAGGACAGATGCCAAAATTTGTTGATCTGTTCGCAAGCTGATTTTTCGCTTGCGACCCCTGACCAGCTGCCCGCTGCGTGAAAAGACCTTGAAATCAGGCGGTGCAGGGTAAATGTATACAGTTAGGTCCGGTCACCATCCCCGGACTGGATTGTTATCGAAAGGAGGTGGTACGAAATAAGTTTCCGAAACGTAGAGGATATCCCGCATCTACAATAATATCGCTTACCCACATTCTAGTTTAGATGGAGAAGAAAAACTATGCGTAAAATGATTGTACGCCTCGCCTTTCTGAGCCTGGCATTCGTGTTTGCACTTTCCGCCTGTGGTGGCGCAACCCCGACCCCCACAGCAGCTCCAGCAACCGCTGCTCCTGCAACCGCAGCTCCTACAACTGCTGCGCCTGCAACTTCAGCACCTGCAACGGCAGCGCCTACAACCGCTGCTGCAACTGCTACAACCGCCCCGGTTTCGGCTTTCCCTCCTGTGGGAACTGCGTTCCCATCCGGACAGACGTTCACCATCGGTATGGTACTGGTGGGCCCGTATAATGATTCGGGTTGGAGCCAGGCCACCTACGAAGGCGGCCAGTATGCGGTTTCCAAGATTCCCAATACGAAGCTGATCTATGTTGATAACGGTTTCAGCCATCAGGGCGTGACCCCGGCTCAATTGGGAGAACAGTTGCTGGCCCAGGGCGCCAACATGATCATCTTCAACTCGGATGATTTCAAGGATGATTCCAATACCTTCGCCAAGGCCCATCCGACCGTCCCCACCATCATGCTCTCGGGAGACCAATCCTGGGTGAAGGGGCAGGCTTATCTGAACATCCCCAATATGGTCAACATTATGCCACGCGCAGAATACGCCAAGATGATCGCCGGCTGCGCGGCTGCCATGACCACCCAGACCGGAGCGATTGGCTACCTTGGTCCATTGATCAATCCTGAGACCCGCCGCCTGTCTTCCTCCGCCTACCTGGGCGCCGAGTGGTGCTGGACCAATGTCTTGAAGAAAAATGCTGCCGACCTGAAATTCGATGTGACCTGGATCGGTTACTGGTATAACGAGCCCGGAACAACGCTCGATCCGAGCAAGGTCGCAGATGACTTCTTCAACAGCGGCCATGATGTGGTCATGTCGGGCATTGACACGACCGAGGCTCTGACCGAGGCCAAGAAGTTCCACGATGCTGGCAAGACGGTCTGGGCTGTTTCCTATGACTACGTGAACAATTGCAGCACTGCCCCGTCTGTCTGCCTGGGCGTTCCCTACTTCAACTGGGGCCCTGGAATCAAGACCCAGGTTCAGAAGGCAATTGCCGGCACCTTCGCACAGGACTGGCAGTGGTTGGCCCCGGATTGGACGAATATCAATAATATTGATACCAGCGCGACCGGTTTCAAAAAAGGCGACGCTTTGAGCGCTGCGGCCTCCTCGGCGGTCGATCAGCTCACGGCTGCTCTGGCGAGTGGAACGGACCTGTGGACTGGCCCGATAAACCTGCAAGATGGTACGGTCTATTTGACGGCTGGCACGGCTGCCACCGATCAGCAGATCTGGTACCTGCCGCAATTGCTCCAGGGCATGGGCGGCAAGTCACAATAACCCTTATATAAATATTGGGGGAAGGCCTGTGCCTTCCCCCAATCCTTTTGGAGGGGGGAACATCTTTCAGGATGGCACAACCTAAGGAATGAACCATGAATGTTGAACTCATAGACATTTATAAGACATTCGGCGCGGTGCATGCCAACGTCAGCATCAGCATGAAAATCCCGTCCGGGACGATCCAAGGCATCCTTGGAGAAAACGGCGCTGGAAAAAGCACCCTGATGAAGATATTATCCGGTTTTATTCGACCGGACTCGGGCCAGATCCTGTTGGATGGTCAACCGGTCTCAATTCATTCACCCGCGGATGCCATCCGGCAGGGCGTGGGTATGCTCCACCAGGATCCGCTCGATTTTCCTCCGTTGCGTCTCATTGAAAATTTCACCCTGGGCCAAGCCGGGGGTCTCCTACCCCAGCAGGGATCGGCTTTAAAGGATTTTAAGCGGTTGGCCGAACAGTTCGGCTTCTCCCTTGATCCGGAGGCTTATGTTGATTCTCTCACTGTTGGGGAACGCCAACAGTTGGAAATCCTGCGCCTGATCTGGTTGGGCGCGCGCGTCTTGATCTTTGATGAACCCACCACCGGTATCAGTGCACCGCAAAAAGTTAAGCTATTCAACGCTTTGCGGTTACTGGCCAAGCAAGGTATGACCGTCTTGTTTGTCTCTCATAAATTGGAAGATGTCGAGGGGTTATGCAACCGGGTGGTAGTCTTGCGCCAGGGGTATCTGGTTGGAGCAACCCAAGCCCCTTATAACACGCATGAATTGGTCGAGATGATGTTTGGCAAGGAGATCACACTGGGAGAGCGCACGGCCGGTTGCGCGGGGGAGGTTGCCCTATCTCTACATGAAATGGCCGTTGAAGATTACCGCCTGCACATCAGCAGTACCAACCTGGATGTTTGCCGCGGTGAAGTGATTGGCCTGGCCGGCATGGAAGGCAGCGGTCAAAACCTTTTCCTGCGGGCAGTTGCCGGCATGGTGCGGACGGTGGGCGGACAGATTGTGTTGAATGGCCAGAACCTGACCGGACACAACTATCATGTTTTTAAGGAGCACGGCGTGGCGTTCCTGCCGGCTGCGCGGCTGGAGGAGGGCCTGGTTCCCGGTTTGACTCTCACCGAGCATGTCATTCTGGCAGAAGAGTCCTCCGGTTTCTTCATCAATTGGGACAAGGGACGCCAGTTGACGCAGAAACGCATCACCGAATTCAATGTTAAAGGGACACCGTCCAACATGGTCGAGAGCCTTTCGGGTGGCAACCAGCAGCGGGCTTTGCTGGCCCTGCTGCGGGAACCGCTGACTTTGCTAATGCTGGAACATCCGACGCGTGGTCTGGATATTGAATCCACCATCTACATCTGGAGCAAGCTCAAGGAACGCTGCCGCCAGGGCACATCCATCCTGTTCGTCTCGTCCGATTTGGAGGAGATCCTGCAATACAGTGATCGGGTGCTGGTTTTTTTTAGCGGAAAAGTGACACCTCCCATGGATGCTGTTAATTTAACGATTGACAAACTTGGGGAGTTGATTGGTGGGACGGGTTGGCCGAAATCCAATGAGGAGGGCAAACCTTCATGAAAAAATTCAATTGGCTCAATTTCGGTTTTCAAATCGGTGCGATAATCCTGGCGTTGCTCTTTACCACGGCTGTTTTGCTGCTGGCCGGGGCACCACCTCTCCAAGCCTATCTATCCGTGATTAAAGGCATGGTTGGCTCCATGGGCGACATCACCAATGTGTTGTCGGCATGGGCACCCTTGTTGTTAACCACATGCGGCGTGTTATTAACCTTTGCAGCGGGGCTGTGGAATATTGGCATCGAGGGGCAGATCATGGCCGGTGCAATTTTTACAACCGGCGCTCTACGCTTGATGCTAAACAGTTCCATGCCCACCGGGTGGATCCTGGTGATCGCTTTCCTGGCCGGCCTGGTGGGGGGAGCCATCTGGGCGGCACTGGCGGGCGTCCTGAAGATATTCGGCGGGGTAAACGAAATTTTCGGCGGGCTGGGACTGAATTTTGTGGCTACGGCTTTTGCTCTTTATTTGATCATAGGTCCCTGGGCAAGGCCAGGGATCGCTTCGACCAGCGGTACCTTAATGTTTCCACAAAAGTTATGGTTGCCTACCCTCAAAAATTTTGAATTCAGCCCCTGGGCGTTGGGTTTGGGCATCCTGGTGGTTATCCTGGTTTTCTTTCTACTGCGCGGGACTCATTTTGGTCTGCGATTGAAGGCGGTTGGGAAGAATGTGAAAGCGGCTTTCCTGATGGGGGTCCCAACCTGGCAATACAGTATGATGGCCTTCCTCATCTGTGGCGCCTTTGCAGGCCTGGCAGGCGCGATCCAGGTCACCTCGGTCTATCACCGGCTCACGCCGGCCATTTCAAGCGGTTATGGCTTTCTGGGACTACTGGTGGCAATGCTGATCAATTACCAGGCGCTCTGGGCCGCACCGGTGGCTTTGTTCTTTGCAGCCTTGAACATTGGCGGCATTCAATTGCCGATCGTGCTGAAATTAGATTCCTCCCTTTCAGGCGTGCTGCAGGAAACCCTGGTTCTTTTCGTCTTGCTGGTCGAGGGCGCCCGCCAGAACCTGTTCAGGAAAAAGTAGGGTAGCGATTATGAATTCTTCGAGTATCCTTCTTGGTCTGGCCGGGGTCCTATATGGGGCTGCGCCAATCATGTTTGCTGTCATCGGCGAGACGATCACCGAACGCGCCGGCATTATCAACCTTTCCCTGAACGGGATGATCCTGCTCTCAGCCATGGCCGGTTTTGCCGCAGCCGTTGGCACAGGCAGCATTTTCCTTGGCTTTGTAGCCGGAGCGGCTGTAGGGGCACTGGTGGCGCTCATCGTTGCATTCAGCAGCATTACGCTTAAACAATCCCAGGTGGCAGTCGGTTTCGTGCTGACCCTGCTCTGCCGGGATCTTTCTTATTTCCTGGGCCATGCGTACATCGGTGTGGGAGGGCCTCGACTGAATGCCATTCCCATTCCCGGGCTGAGCCAGATCCCCATTCTGGGAACTTTGGTTTTTAACCAGGACGTGATGACCTATGGTAGTTTTGTCATCATTTTCCTGGCCTGGTTCTGGATATTCCGCACCCGACCGGGTTTGATGCTGCGCGGAATCGGAGAACGCCCGGCTGCCGCCTATGTGCGCGGCGCAAATGTCAACCGCCTGCGGTATATTTACACCATTATCGGCGGAGCAATTGCGGGACTGGCCGGCCCGGCCTTCTCCCTGAGCGTGAAAGCCGGTTGGGCGGGATCGCTTTCCGGCCTGGATGGATACGGCTGGATTGCCCTTTCCATTACCATTTTTGGCGGCTGGGACCCGTTCCGGGCTGCATTTGGTGTGTACTTATTCGCCTTCCTGCAATGGCTCGGCCTGATTCTGCAACCCTACCTGCCCAATATCCCCACCCAGGTGCTGCAGGTGGCCCCCTTTCCGTTGATGATCCTGACACTTTTGCTGGTTAACATCAGTAACGCCGAATGGGTGCAGCGTTGGCTGGCAACTCTACCAGAGGGCCCGCGCCGGGTTGTAGTGAAACTCCTGCGGGCATTGCGAGCCTCGCCGCCGTCTTCGCTGGGCGTGCCGTTTGATTCGGAATAACCCCTGCGTGGGAGGAGAATCAGCAAAGGGAAAGAGCGGACATCCCCTACGGGGACAGGCACCGGTCCGCCCGATACGAGGATGGACGCAAGGGCCGCCCCGATCAAAGAATGACCCAAAATGGGCGGATGATAACCTTCATCCGCCCATTACGTTATAATGGGAATATGACTAAGATAAAATTTGTTGGATACCGTTGTTCGCTGTGTAACACTGAATATCTGCCCGGCCAGGTAACTTATACCTGTCCCAAAGATGGGGGCAACCTGGATGTGGTGCTGGATTACGAAGCCATTAAGCAGAAATTTCAGCCGGAAGACCTGACGTACCGGGCCGAGGATTCGCTCTGGCGCTACCTGCCGCTGCTGCCTGTGCCGGACCCGGGCGGCGAGGGAACCCCACTGCGATCAGCCGGTTGGACGCCTGTATACCGGATGGAGCGTCTGGCGCGCCAGCTGGGTGTACAGCACCTTTGGCTCAAGGATGAGAGCCGCAATCCGACTGCCTCTTTCAAGGACCGCGCCAGCGCCGTGGTGGTGGCGCGCGCCCGCGAGATCGGAGCCGAGACCATCGTGACTGCCTCCACCGGCAATGCCGGTGCAGCGCTGGCGGGAATGTGCGCTGCAGTGGGGCAGAAGGCGGTGATCTTCGCGCCCAAGTCTGCACCCCCGGCCAAGGTGGCCCAGTTGCTGGTTTACGGTGCAAAAGTCATCCTGGTGGACGGCAGTTACGACGATGCCTTCGACCTGACCATTAAGGCGGCCGAGGAATTCGGCTGGTACTGCCGCAACACGGGCTACAACCCCTTTACCGCTGAAGGGAAGAAGACCGCAGCCCTGGAGATATGGGAATGGTGGGGCGAGGAACACCGGACCTGGCACGAACCCGGTAACCCGCTCGATCATCATTCACCGCTGACTGTTTTCGTTTCAGTAGGGGATGGGAACATCATCTCGGGGATCCACAAGGGCTTTAAAGATTTGCAGGCTTTGGGCTGGATGGAACGGATGCCGCGCATTATCGGCGTACAGGCTGAAGGATCGGCGGCCATCGCGAATGCCTTCCTTGCCGAAACAGAGAAAATCATCCCGATCTCCGCCAACACCATTGCAGACAGCATCTCGGTGGACCTGCCGCGGGACGGGGTGCGGGCCGTGCGGGCCGCCCGTGAAACCGGCGGAACGTATATCCTGGTAAGCGATGCCGAAATCCTGCAGGCGATTGCCGCTCTGGGCCCACAGGGCATCTTTGCCGAGCCGGCTGGTGCGACCGCGTATGCCGGACTGGTAAAAGCGATCGCACAGGGAATTGTCAAAACAGGCGATCCGGTGCTGGTATTGAACACCGGTTCCGGGTTGAAAGATGTACGCGCAGCCATGCAGGCTGTACCACCCGCTCCTGTGATCGAGCCAACTTTGGAGGCAGTTAAGAAGTTGTTATGAACACCGACGATCAGTGGAGTACGCCGGTCCGGTACCTGGTCTTTGCCCTGGTAGCAGTGCTGCTTGCGCTCATACTTTGGTACGCCCGGCGCATTTTTGAGCCCTTGATCATCGCGGCATTTGTGGCGTATCTCATTCACCCGGCGGTTAATTTTCTTACCAGCCACACCCGCTTGACGCGCAAAAGTGCAGTTAACCTGGTCTTTATTGTTACATTATTGGTGGTTATTGGCACCCCGGCCTCGCTCACCTCGCTTGTCTTTGATGAATCCTCTCAGGTAGTTACTGATATATTACATATTTATAACCAGTTGATCGTGTGGCTGCAGCAGCCAAAAGCCATCCCGGGGATTCCGATCAATTTTGGGAATTTTGCCAACCAATTGAACCAGTTTCGCACCACATTTGTGAGTTCTTTGACCATTCAGGCAATTCAAATCGTGAGCAAAACCTCGCTGGGCGCGATCTGGATTTTAGTCATCCTGGTGGCCGTCTATTATTTCCTGTCAGAATGGCCGCGTATCCGGGCAGGTTTTATTGGTTCCTTTCCTGAGAAATACGCAGCGGAACTTAATGAGCTGTACGTGCGATTGCGCAGGATATGGATGAGCTATTTGCGCGGCCAGATCGTGCTGATGCTGATTGTGGGAGTGGCATTTAGTATTGCCTGGACCGTGATTGGCATTCCCGGAGGGCTGGTACTGGGTGTGATTGCAGGTTTCCTGACCTTGATCCCGGATGTGGGCCCGTTCCTGGCGGCCATGCTGGCAGTGGGCGTGGCGTTACTGGAAGGATCAACCTGGAGCTGGATGCCGGCCTCGCACCTGATCGTCGGATTGATCGTTCTGGCGATCTACATTATCCTGATAACAATCAAGAATTTCTGGGTACGCCCGGTCATCATGGGCCGGAGCGTCCAGATGCACGAATCGCTGGTGCTCATCTCGATCCTGCTGGCGACGGTACTTTGGGGTATCCTGGGCGCGTTGATCATCGTACCGGTGCTGGCCTCGGTGGTGGTGATCTTCGATTATTTGCGGCGGCGCGTGCTGGGCATGCCACCCTTCCCTCCAGTGGAGCCGTTCGTGCTGGATGAAAAGCCTGCTTCTGTACTATTGGAGCAACCTGTACAAGAGGAAAAACCAGTCGGCGAGCCGAAAGAAATTGTCTCAATAAAATCAGAAATCCCAAAAAAGAAAAAGGGGTAAGATGGCGACCACATTTTCAATTGTTGCACCTATTTTCAATGAACTGGAAAACATCCCGGAACTTTACCGGCGCGTAGAAGCTGTCATGTCTGCCCTGCACGAGCCATGGGAACTGGTGCTGGTGGACGATGGATCGTCGGATGGTTCAACAGAAGCGATCCGGGCGCTAGCCCAGCAGGACAAGCACGTTCGCCCAGTGATATTTGCGCGCAACTTCGGGCACCAGGTGGCCATTACGGCCGGCTGGGATTATGCACGCGGCCAGGCGGTGGTCATCATGGACGCGGATCTACAGGACCCGCCCGAGGTCATCCCGGACCTGGTCGCCAAATGGCACGAAGGTTACGAGGTGGTCTACGCTGTGCGGGCCGAACGGGAAGGTGAGACCTGGTTCAAAAAGGTGACCGCTGCGATGTTCTACCGGCTGGTACACCGCATCACCGACGTAAAAATCCCGGTGGATACGGGCGATTTTCGACTGATGGACCGCAAGGTGGTGGATGTGCTCAAAACCATGCGCGAGAAGGACCGCTTCCCGCGCGGCATGTCGGCCTGGGTGGGCTTCCGACAGATCGGTGTGTCCTACCGGCGGGCAACCCGCTTCTCAGGCGTGACCAAGTATCCATTCAATAAAATGGTCAAACTGGCCCTGAATGCCATCACCGGCTTCTCATACTTTCCGCTGCAACTGGCCACCTATTTTGGCTTTACGTCGGCTGGCCTGGCAATCGTTGCCATTCCGGTAGTAATCATCATGCGACTGGTGGGACACAATGCGTTCATCGGACAGGCCACTACGTTGATTGCCGTGTTGTTCCTGGGCGGCGTACAATTGATCTCACTGGGAGTGCTGGGTGAATACCTGGGAAGGATCTACGATGAGGTGAAGGGACGACCGTTGTATATTGTGCGCGAAGCGCCCAATGATTAATGAAACAAATGGAAAAGAATTTTAATTCGACGCAAGAACCATCCCCGAATATCTGGATTTTTTATGAAATATAACTTTGATGCAATCATCGAACGACGCAGCACCAATTCTTCCAAATGGCGCCAGTACCCGGAAGATGTACTGCCGCTCTGGGTGGCAGATATGGACTTCGCCGCGCCTGAACCGATCCGGGAGGCCTTGCAGCGCCTGGTGGAGCAGGGTGTGCTTGGCTATGAATTCCCAACCAAGGAATTACGCGAGACGGTGGCCGCGCGCATGCAAAACCTGTACGGCTGGCAGGTTTCGCCAGATGCGGTGATTGCCACGCCAGGCGTGGTAGCCGGGTTTACACTCGCAGCGAACGCTCTGTGTTTGGCGGGACAGGGGCTTTTGGTGCAGCCACCGGTCTACCCGCCTTTCCTGAAAGTCAACGGGAGTGTCGGCCTGGTACGGCAGGATGCTCCGCTGGCTCTGGAGACAAGCGGCGCTACCCTGAGGTACGGCGTGGACTTTGATATCTTCCAAAAGGCAGTCCACTCCGCCGGGGCAAAGACCGGCATGTTCCTGCTTTGCAACCCCCACAACCCGACTGGACAGGTTTATAGCAAAGATGAACTGGCGAAAATGGCAGATATCTGCCTGAAGAACGATATATTCATTTGTTCCGACGAGATCCACTGTGAAATCCTGCTAGGTGGGACAAGCCACCTGCCGATCGCAGCGCTGGACCCGGAAATTGCCAACCGGACAATAACGCAGATCGCACCCAGCAAGACTTTTAATGTGCCCGGCCTGTTCTGCGGATTTGCCATCATCCCCAATAAGGAACTGTTCGAACGCTACAAGAAGACGGTGGAGTGTATGGCAATGCATGTAAGCAGTCCCGGGCTGGCGGCGGCCCAGGTTGCCTTTTCGGGCGCGTGCGATGAATGGCTGGCGGCGTTGCGCCTTTACCTGACCGGGAACCGGGATTTCCTGGTAGAGTTTGTACGAAACCAATTGAGTGGAATCAAGACGACCGTCCCGGATGCCACCTACCTGGCGTGGATGGATTGCATCGAACCGGTCCAGTCCGGTAAAATCAGTGGCACCCCGCAGGAGTTCTTTCTGAAGACGGCCAAAGTCGCCTTGAATGAGGGGCTGGATTTTGGCCCAGGCGGGGAAGGATTTGTACGGCTGAATTTTGGCTGCCCGCGCGCCACGCTGGTTGAAGCATTGATGAGAATGAAATCTGCACTTGGCGTATAATCAGATCGTCTGACTGGTCAGTGTTTGTAAATGGAGGAATGATGACAACTCTGTCTCCCGATGAAAAAAGCACGCTGGTAATGACCTATACCCAGAATATGCTCGTCCGGGGTGAAGTGGTGACCAGACAAGGTGTACGCGTCAACACCTGGCTGCGTACCCAAGGGGTGCCGGAATACATTCACCTGTTCAAGGCCACTGTGCTGCATTTTGGGAGCAGCGTCGTTAAAGCGCTGACCTACGCAGAAGTGTATGTGCCGGTTACCACGGTGATTGCTTTTCATTTGGTACCACCGGTTAGCGAAGCGCTGGACTATTCAGCCGACGAGGAAAATCGCATCATGGTACCGGTCACCGCTCTGCCGGGCACCTTCCAGTTCAAGGGGTATTTCCGCATCGCCACGAAAGCGACGCTCAGCAACAGCATCGAACTGGCGCATTCCGAATGGTCATCGATTTACAATGTGGATGTGACGAACCCTTCCATGCCGCAGATGCAGCCAATCCATGTACCCATGATTTTAATGAACCCCAAACAGGTCAGCCTGGCGATAGTAGCATAGATTTTCTGAGAATTGCTGGATTGAAGAAAAAATAGGGATGTGCGGGCGGCAATGCCGCCCGCACATCCCTAACCCAATATATTAAGAAACTAATAAAATGTTTGGCGGAGGTATGCAATGAAGGTTTTATTTATCGGTGGAACCGGCCTGATCAGTTCGGCCTGTACTGAACTGGCGCTGGAACGCAACATCGAACTTCTCATTCTCAACCGAAGTAAGTCAGGCAAATACCCCCTTCCAGAAGGTGCCCACCTGCTGGTGGGGGATGTGCACGGCAGCGAAGCCGACTTGGCTAAAGGGCTGGCCGGCCAGGACTTCGACGCAGTGGTGGATTGGATAGCCTTTACGCCGCAGGATATCGAACGGGACTTGCGCCTGTTCGGCGCACGAACCAGCCAGTTTGTTTTCATCAGCTCCGCCAGCGCCTACCAGAAACCGCCCAGCCATTACCTGATCACTGAAGAGACCCCGCTGGAGAACCCCTTCTGGCAATATTCCCGGGACAAGATCGCCTGCGAGCAAATGTTGATGCGGGCCTACCGGGAAAAAGGGTTCCCTGTCACCATCGTGCGCCCATCGTTGACGTACGGGCCATCGCAGATCCCGCTGTGCGTGGGCAGCTGGCAGCATCCCTACACTGTGATCGACCGGATGAAGCGCGGCCGGAAGATCATCGTCCCTGGCGACGGCACTTCCCTGTGGGTGCTGACCTGGAATGGGGATTTCGCCAAAGGGTTCCTGGGTCTTTTAGGAAACCCCCAAGCCATCGGTGAGGCCTATCACATAACCTCGGACGAAGTGCTGACCTGGAACGAGATCTACCACGAAGTGGGGCGCGCGCTGGGCGTGGAGCCGGAAATTGTCCACGTACCTTCCGATTTAATCGCAGCGTATGACCCTGAGGCGTTGGGCAGCCTGACGGGTGACAAGGTGAACAGTTCGGTCTTCGATAACAGCAAGATCAAGAAGCTGGTGCCAGATTTTAATTGTGCGGTGCACTGGGCCAAAGGAGTGCGCCGGGCAATTGCATGGCATGAAGCCGACCCAGCCCGCCAGAGCATCGACCAGCCATTGAACGAGACATGGGATAGAATCCTGGTGGAATATTTGAAGGCCTTCCCAAGAGAGTAAGAAACTATCCAAAAATTCAGAGGGGGTTCGCATTTTGAGAGTGTGCAGCGAGGCCGCACACTCTCAAAATGCGGTACTTCCATAAGTTTCGTATGAAACTACTAACAATGAGGAATTGCCAATGAAATACGGTTATTTTGATGATGATGCCAAGGAATATGTTATCACCCGGCCAGATACGCCGCAATCCTGGAGCAACTATCTGGGTTCCACCGAGTATGGGGCGATCATTACCAACAATGCCGGAGGCTACGGGTTCTACCAGTCCGGGGCGCGCGGGCGCTTCATGCGTTTGCTATTCAACCGCGTGCCGATGGACCAGCCCGGGAGATATTTCTATTTGCGTGACCGGCAGAGCGGTGACTACTGGTCGGCCTCCTGGCAGCCGGTTGGTAAACCGCTTGACGAATACCAGAGCACCTGCCGGCATGGCACGGCTTATACCACCATCCTGTCGCGCTATACCGGGATCACCACGGAAACCACCTACTTCGTCCCGCTGGGCCAGAAGTTCGAATACTGGCGCATGAAAATCAGCAATGAATCCGACCAGACGCGCCAGATTTCAGCCTTTACCTTTTGCGAATTCACCAACCAGTGGATAACGACCCAGGACCAGGTCAATCTACAGTACTCATTATTCATCGTAAAGGGCGAAATGACGGATGGATTGTTGCGGATTGCCATCCATGACAACCTGCCATCTGATGACAACGCAGTGAATCTCAATGATACGCCGTTCAAATGCTGGATGGGCCTGGCCGGCGCGCCCCTGGACGGATATGATACGAGCCGGGAAGCTTTCATCGGTCCGTACCATGCTTACCACAATCCATTGGCCGTGGAAAAAGGGCAATGCAGCAATAGCAACGCCTACGGCGATAACGCCTGCGGCAGCTTGCAGACCGACCTGACCTTGCTGCCCGGCGAGAGCCGCACGTTGCTGGTGATGCTGGGCATCGGGGAGGCCCGCACAGCCGGCAAACGCACTTTCGATGAATTCGGTTCGCTCGAGCGGGCCGAAGCAGAATTAAAAAAACTAAAGGATAGCTGGCATGCCCGGCTTGGCAGCCTGGTGGTGGAGACACCCGATGAAGGTCTGAACCACACCATCAACGTGTGGGGGCTGTACAACTGCCTGATCACCTTCGCCTGGTCACGCGCCGCCAGCCTGGTCTACAACGGAGAACGCGACGGCCTGGGCTTCCGCGACTCGGTGCAGGACCTGCTGGGCGTGACGGCTGCCATCCCTGAGCAAACCCGCCAGCGCCTGGAATTGCTGCTGACCGGGCAGGTTTCCAATGGCGGCGCCATCCCGATCATCCAGCCATTCACCCACCAGCCCGGCCAGGAAAAAGCCCCGGCGCCGGAGGAATTCCGGTCAGATGACTGCCTGTGGTTCTTCAACGCAGTACCGGCCTATGTCAACGAGACAGGTGAGGTGGATTTCTATAATCAGCTCCTGCCGTATGCCGACTCCGGAGAAGCAACCGTCCTGGGCCACCTGCGGCGGGCGCTGGAATTCAACCTGGAACGCACCGGTAAACACGGCCTGCCGTGCGGCCTGGCAGCCGACTGGAACGACTGCCTGAAACTGGGCTACTACGGTGAAAGCCTGTTCGTGGCCTTCCAAGTGCGCATGGGCCTATCGGTCTATACCGAGATCGCGGAACGGCTGGGCCAGCCAGAAGAAGCTGCCTGGGCCCTGGCGCAATCCGAAAGCCTCCAGAAAAGCATCCAGGCGTGCGCATGGGATGGAGACTGGTTCATCTGGGCCATCACCGAAGATAGCACAGTGTATGGCACGCACGAATATGAGGAAGGCCAGGTTTATTTGAATACCCAACTATGGGCGGTCATCAGCGGAGCGGCCACCCCGGAAGAGGCAGCCCGCTGCATGCAGACGGTGCATGACCGGCTGGCCACCCCGTATGGGCTGATGCTCTCCGCGCCGCCATTTGTCAAAACCAAGGTAGACGTGATGCGGGCGGTGGTATTCAACCCGGGCATCAAGGAAAACGCCGGGATATTCAACCATACCCAGGGCTGGGGCGTAATGGCAGAATGCATGCTTGGCAACGGTGACCAGGCGTATGAATATTACCGGGCCTCCATGCCGGCGGCTTATAACGAACGGGCCGAACTGCGCCAGAGCGAACCATACGTGCAGGGCCAGACCACGTACTCAACCTATTCCCCGCGCGCCGGTAACACCCGCACTTCCTGGCTGACCGGCGCGGCCGCCTGGGCGTATTTCAGCGCCACACAGTACATCCTGGGCATCCGGCCCGAGATGGATGGGCTGCGGATCGACCCGTGCATCCCACATGGCTGGCAGGGCTTCAAGGCCACCCGGCGATTCCGCGGCAAGACAATCTCCATTGAGGTTAAAAATCCGCAGGGCGTCTGCCGGGGAGTAAAGTCGCTGACCTTGAATGGCGAATTGCAGCCCGAGAACCTCGTCCCGGCAGACCGGCTGGGAGAGACAAACACGGTGGAAGTACTGATGGGATAGATGAACAAAAGCGAAAATTACCGCCAGACATTAAGCGCCTTCTCCGATTGGGAGCCCTACCTGCTAAAGGAATCCGGGCTGCCCGGGCCGCGCGGCAACCTCGAGCTGGCCCAGGTGGTTGCCGACGAAGGCAACCGGGCGTTGTTCGAGCAGTTCCTGACCTATACACCCCAGGTCGCCCCGACCAATGATCCGCACGAATTCCTGGCTTTCTGCGGCGTGGTGGGATTGGGGCGCCTGCTGGCGGAAGGGGATGTAAGCATCCTGGGCCAGTTACGACCGTTTGCATCCGACCCGCGCTGGCGGCTGCGCGAAGGGGTGGCCATGGCGCTGCAGCGCCTTGGCAAGGCAGACATGCGCCGCCTGCTGGAGGCCATGCAGCTATGGAGTTCGGGAAGCTGGCTGGAGAAACGCGCCGCAGCGGCAGCCCTGGCCGAACCGGTGTTACTGCACCATGAAGAAGATGCGCTGGCGGCTCTGCAAATTTTGGAGCGGATCACGGCTTCCATGGAAAATTCGGATGACACAAAGAAAGAAGACTTTAAGGTTCTGCAACAGGGGCTGAGTTACTGCTGGAGCGTGGTGGTGGCGGCCGCGCCGGAGCCGGGCAAACGATTGATGGAGAAATGGCTGGCCGGCCCGGACCGCATCATCCAACGGATCATGCAGGAGAACCTGAAGAAGAACCGCCTGATGCGCATGGATGCAGCCTGGGTGGAAAAGTGGCGGAAATAACAAGATAATTTCGGTAAACATTTGACAATTTGGAAAAAACGTTCTACAATATGCGCGTTCGCTGGAAAGAGCAGAGTGACGCTCATTTTGTTTTATAAGCCGTTGGGCGAGATTAATCTCACCTTACTTATGGCGGCAATCAGGAGATTGAAATGAATAAAATCACCCCATTTTTATGGTTCGATAACAAAGCCGAAGAGGCCATGAATTTTTATGTTTCCATCTTCAAGAATTCAAAGGTTCTGGACATTTCCCGCTATGGAAAGAATGCACCCTACCCGGAGGGAACAGCCTTCCTGGTGACATTCCAACTGGATGGACAAAATGTCATGGCATTGAATGCAGGCCCGGAATTCAAATTCACAGAAGCCATCTCAATGTACGTGAACTGCGATACCCAGGCGGAAGTGGATACATTGTGGGAAAAACTTTCGGAAGGCGGGGAAAAGAGCCAGTGCGGCTGGCTGAAGGATAAATACGGCCTGAGCTGGCAGATCGTCCCGACTGCGCTGGGCAGGTTGATGGGCGACAAAGACCCCGAGAAAGCCAGCCGGGTCATGCAGGCGATGTTACAAATGGACAAGATCGATATCAAGAAATTAGAAGAAGCCTACGAGCGAGTATAGAATCTGAGCGCCTCGGCAGCCTTCCTGGAAAAGCTGGAAATGAAAAAATGAACGCATCCGAACTTATTGACAAACAAATCGCAGACCTTGGCGATTGGCGCGGGGAAATGCTGGCGCAGGTGCGTAAATTAATTCACGCGGCCGTTCCGGATATCACCGAGGAGTGGAAATGGGGCACGGCAGTCTATACCCAAAAGGGGCTGGTTTGCGCAGTAAGTGCATTTAATGATCATACAAAGATAAATTTCTTCAAAGGCGCTGCGCTGGAAGATCCCAAAGGGCTCTTCAATGCCGGACTGGATGCAAAGGCGATACGCTCGATTGATTTTCGCCATGGTGATCGGATCCCGGAGGCTGCTTTGCAAGATTTGGTGCGTGCGGCGGTAGCGCATAATCTATCCAATGGAAGAAAGGAATGAGCCATGAGCGGAGTACGGGTTTTGGTTGGCACCCATAAGGGCGCCTTCATTCTGACATCAGACGGGAAGCGAACGAATTGGGATATCAGCGGCCCGCTTTTTGCGGGCTGGGAGATCTACCACATAAATGGCTCTCCGGCTGACCCTCAGCGGCTATATGCATCGCAATCCAACGGCTGGTCCGGGCAGGTGATCCAGCGTTCCAACGACGGCGGCCAGACCTGGGAGGTAGTGGGCAACAAGTTTGCTTACGAAGGCGTGCCTGGTACGCACATATGGTACGACGGCACACAGCACCCCTGGGATTTCCTGCGTGTCTGGCAACTGCAACCGTCTCTGACCGACCCGGAAACGGTTTATGCGGGCGTGGAAGACGCCGGTCTGTTTCGCTCGACGGACGGTGGGCAAAACTGGCAGGAGCTCCCTGGTCTGCGAGCCGCCAAGGGACATCTCTGGCAGCCCGGTGCGGGTGGGATGTGCCTGCACACGATACTTTTTGATCCAACCAATCCATTACGAATTTTCGTGGCCATTTCATCCGCGGGCGCGTTCCGCACGGATGATGGCGGGGAGACCTGGCGGCCGATCAATCAAGGCCTACTCTCTCCGGGCGAACTGCCGGATAAGACCGCCGAGGTGGGCCACTGTGTCCATAACCTGGCCACACACCCATCCAGACCGGGCGTGCTGTTCATGCAGAAACACTGGGATGTGATGCGCAGTGATAACGCCGGCGATTCCTGGCACGAGGTGAGCGGAAACCTGCCAAGCGACTTCGGGTTCCCGATTGCGGTGCATGCCCACGAACCGAACACGGTGTACGTCATTCCGATCAAAAGCGACTCAGAGCATTATCCGCCGGATGGCAAACTGCGGGTGTACCGCAGTCGCAGCGGCGGGGATGAGTGGGAAGCGTTGACCAAAGGGCTGCCGCAAAAAGATTGCTATGTGAATGTTTTGCGCAGCGCGCTGGCGGTCGATTCGCTCGACAGCTGCGGTTTATACTTCGGCACCACCGGTGGGCAGGTGTATGCCTCGATCGATTCGGGCGACAGCTGGACGCCCATTGTGCGCGACCTGCCGAAAGTATTGTCCGTAGAAGTGCAGACCCTGCCATGATACGCGTGATCCTGCCGCAACACTTGCGGACACTGGCGCAAATCGGCCAAGAAGTTGAACTGAGCGTGGAAGGCGCGCAAACGATCCATTCGGTTCTGGACACTTTGATACTGGAGTATCCGATGCTGCGCGGGACAATCGTCGATCAAGTGAACGGACAGCGCCGGCCGTATATGCGCTTCTTCGCCTGCGGAGAGGACCTGTCGCTCGAACCGCTCGACAGCCTGTTACCGGAGGCGGTGACAGCTGGGACACAACCTTTTCGAATAGTGGGCGCGATGGCAGGCGGGTAGCTAAAGCGCATCGGGAGATCAAATTAGGAAATCATTTATTATGATTGCAAAACCCAGACTGGAAAACCGCAAGGAACAGCCTTATGCAGCCATCCGGATTTCCCTGCCAATCCCATTTGGTTCATACCTGCAACCGTTATGGAATGAAGTCGGCAGCTGGTTGAAAGGCCAAGGGATCACTTCTCCGGGCCCGGCCATCATCCGCTATCTGACCACAGACATGTCGAAGAAGCTGGATATCGATGTGGGCTTTGCGGTGGATACCCATGTGGTGGGCAACAATCGGATTGTTTCAGGAGTTCTTCCGGCCGGCCGGTATGCCACGCTCCTATATACCGGGTCCTATCGGGGCAAGGGAATCTATAAAACAAACGTGGCCATGATGGAGTGGGCGAAGGAGAACGGCGTAACCTGGAATACGAACATCCGGAATGGCGTGGAATGGTGGAACGGGCGGGTCGAATGGTACCTGACCGATTCCAAGAAGGAAACGGATACAAAAAAGTACCAGGCTGAGCTAACCATTATGACTAAATGATGACGGAGATCCTTTAATCCGCTAATCCAGGCCAATCCTCACAAATCCAGTTCTTTTCGCGTCGATTGGCAAAAATTAGCGGATTCTAAAATTCAGTTCGCCAACATTGTGGGGACTTATTAAAGCCAACAATTACCCATTCTGGCTCAAAAAACATAGACGCAGGATCTTCAAATCGTCGTAGTTGATTGTTCCATTGAGCTTGTCGAAGACCGGCTTGAGCAGGGTGGTGCCGAGCTCATCGAAGGCGGCAAAAGCGGCGGCCTGCTGGTCGGGGGAAGCGATAGAGAGCGCCAGCAGTTCATCGGCGCGGCGGAGGGTATTGCCGGCCTCGACATAACTGGTCAGATGTTTCAGGACCGTATCAACCGTGACATGATAGCGTTCCATCAAGCCCGCCACGCTATCGCCAGAATTATAGGCCTCGGCGACCATCTCAGAACGCTGGCCCGAGCCATCTTTGGAACGGCGGGGCTCTTTGGCTGCTTTGGTCTTCTCGGGCAGGTTGTGTTTTTGACAGTAGTCCCGTAGGACTTCCAGGAAGGGTTCCCCGTACTGGCGCGCCTTGACCTGGCCAACACCGGAAATATCCAGCAGCCGTTCGGGCGATTGGGGTGCATAGGCAGCCATCTCCACCAGGGTGCGGTCGGCGAAAATGACGTAAGGCGGCACGCCGGCGGCATCCGCCAGTTCCTTGCGCTTGGCTCGCAAGAGGGCGAAGAGCGCATGGTTGTATTCCAGCTCCTGCTTGTTGGCCTTTTTGGGAGCACGCTCTTGCACTTCCTGCAACTGTCCCATTATTATTGATCGGTTCTTGAGAGCCGCGCTGGCTTTGGGGGACAGGCTGAGCGTTCGGAATTCGCTTTCCTGAATGAGGTAGCCCATCTGCACCAACTGACGGGCCAGGTGCATCCACTGTTTCTTGTTCAACTCGCTGCCGATGCCGTAGGTGGAGAGCCGATCATGGCCCAATTGCAGTATGCGTTCGCCTTTGGAGCCCAACAGCACCTCGGTGACATGCAAGGCGCCGAAGCGTTCGCCGGTGCGCTTGACGCAGGAGAGGAACTTCTGGGCCGGGATGGTGATATCGGTCAACTGCGGGGCTTCCGCGTTGCAGTTGTCGCAATTCTTGCAATTGGGGACAGTGTAGGCTTCGCCGAAGTAATTCAGCAGGGGCTTGCGGCGGCAAGTGCTCTCATCCTCGGCGAAACGCACGATGGCATCCAGGTGCTGCTGCGCCACCAGGCGCTCAGTGCCTTCCTTCTGGTTGACGAAATATTTTAATTTTGCCACATCCGAATAGCTATACAGCAACAGGCAGTGTGCCGGCAGACCATCCCGCCCGGCCCGGCCGATCTCCTGGTAATAGCCTTCGATGCTCTTGGGCAGATCGTAGTGCAGAACGAAGCGCACATCCGGCTTATTGATACCCATGCCGAAGGCGATAGTGGCGACGATGATCTGGATATCGTCACGGATAAAGGCCTCCTGGTTGCGGCGGCGCTCGATGTCCTCCAGGCCGGCATGATACGGGCGGGCCTTGTGGCCGTGTCGCTCCAGGTAATAGGCCAGTTCATCCACCTGCTTGCGTGAGAAACAGTAAATGATGCCGGATTGATCCTTGAAGCGCTCGAGGAAATGGGTCGTCTGGATGGCGGCATCCTGCTTGGGCCGGACCTCGATATACAGGTTGGCGCGGTTGAAGCTGGCGACGAACTCGTTATGCTGCGAAAACCCCAGGCTGGATTTGATATCTGCCCGAACACGCGCGGTGGCGGTGGCGGTCAGCGCCAGGCAGGCGGCCTGCGGGAAGCGCTTGCGCACCTCGGTCAACTGGCGGTACTCGGGGCGGAAGTCGTGGCCCCACTCGGAGATGCAGTGGGCTTCGTCGATGGTCAGCAGGTCGACTTTCACGCTGGAAAGCAGATCGAACAGGCGCGGGGTCAGGAGTGTCTCGGGGGCCACGTAAAGCAGGCGCACCGAGCCATCCCGCACCCAGGCCATGTTCTGCTGGTATTCGTCCGGTTGGAGCGAACTATTGAGGAAAAGGGCCGGAACGCCGGCCGCGCGCAATTGCTCGACCTGATCCTTCATCAACGCGATGAGTGGCGAGACAACCACGGTCAGACCATCGAACAGCAGTGCGGGAATCTGATAGCAGAGCGACTTTCCGCCACCGGTGGGCATGACCGCCAGGGTATCACGGTGGGCCATAATATTTTCAATAACCTCGAGCTGGAGCGGGCGGAAGGTGTCGTAGCCGAAGGTGTCTTTGAGGATGGATGAGGGCGTAGGCATGAAGTTCGGTAATTGGGTAGTCAGAATTTCGGTAAGAACCCGTTTCCTGGCAGGAAACGGGCTCTTAGCCGTTCTTCACATTAGCCGTTCTCGCCGGCCAGGCGGGCGATCTGGAGTAGACAGGTGCGGATGACATCCTGCTTATCGGGAGGCAGGGCGCTCTCTTCGATCTGGGCGATGCGCTCGACATCGTTCATGGCCCGGATGATGCTGACCGGCACCTCAATATTGCCCTCGGCAAAGGAGCTCAGGTATTCCACGGCATCGATCAGGAAACTGCGCATTTCGTCATCGGCGCGGGCGGTGCGGAAAAAGCCGCTCAGGGCCGGAGAAAGGCGGGCGGCCCGCGCGGCCACGGAGGAGGTTCCCCCGGAGGAACGGGCGGCCGAGAAGGAATACAGGGCGGTGGCAAGCTCGGAGAAACTCTGGACACGCTGGTAGATCGAATCACCCATGACATCCCAGATGATCTTTCGCCAATCGTGGATCTGCCGGGGCAGGTCCAGCAATTGCGTTACTTCTGCACGCCAGCCATCCTCGACCCGGCCGGTAACATGCTCGAGCAAACCATCGATATCGGTATTGAACAGATCCTTCTGCAACAAGACCGCCAGGTCGGGGCGCAGGGTGGGCAGCAGTTCCGGAAGGAAAACCCCGTTAGCAAAGAAATCTGAGTCATTGACACCATGCCGCCTGAGCAGTTCCTGCTGGAATAACGGCAAATAATGCTGAAGGGCATGGCTATCTTCCCGCAGGGCCACAAAAGCGGAGTTACCGGCCGGGAAAGCGTTTTCGATGCGCTTGAGGAACTCACCCTGAACATCCTGGTAGATGCGCAGGGTGCTGAGAATTTCATAAACGGGCAGGTGCGGCAAGAGATGCTCGGAGACTACGCGATCCTGGTCGGCCTCCTCACTGGCTTTCTGGCCGAAACGCTCGAGAGCGCGGAACATGCCGGTGGTAAGCTGGTTGATGCCGAGCACGACCGTCTGGGCCTGGTTGTGGGCAATAGCGCGCAGCAGGCTGCCCTGTTTGGCCAGTGGGATAATCTTGGCAATGTTGGCCAGAATCTGTTGGCCGCGGTCGGCGCCGCTTTCGGGCGTGCGGCGGGAGGTGGGACGGTCACGCAACTGCGGGGTGGAACGGCCAATGAAGTAAGAGATGATGTGAATGCCGATAACATCTTCGTCACGGCCATACAGGATGTGGCGGAAATTCTCGGTCAATTCCGCCAGGAATCCTTCGTAGAGGGCTTCGTTTGTGCCAATGGTCAAGCGTTCCAATTCCTGGACGTTGCGGCTTTGGGCGCTCAGGCGGCTCTCGGCAATGCTTTCGGCCGCCCGGATCAGGTCAGCGCGATGTTCACGCTGGGATTCGCGCACATGATACAACAGGCTGACGAAGTCACGCGCCGGCAGGTAGCGCAGTTGCTCGGAAAGGTTGCTCTGGAACGTGCGCAGGTCGGCGCCCAGGAAAACGCCCTGCAAGGGAGTGACCGCATAGGCGGTGCTCTTGCGGGCGGCGGCGGGCAGATTGGCCGCAAAACGGCGCCGGCTGCCTTCGGATTCCGGGAAGGCCAGGCGCCCGGCCACCTCGGAATAATAGCCGCCCTGGCGCTGCATGGGTTCACCGCTGCCCAATTTGATGCGCAGGGTTTCCGAAGCGCCGTGTTCCGCCAGCCAGGCCTGCAAATCGTACTTGGCTTTCAGGTAAAGGTGCGCCCCGGCAGCCTGGCTGGCCTGCTGGCTTAAATCGGAGCCGGCGATGAAGACTTCCGGGATGATCTCGGCGAAGCGATCCTGCGGGGATTGGGCGGTCTGGCGGCTCTGGACAGCGTATTCCCAGACCCGGTCGAGGTACGAACGAACGGAACTGACCGAGTCGATATCTTCCATGAGAGGAATCAGCCAGACTGGAGGAAGTTCCACCTCGGGATGGTCGCGGCGGGTCTGCTCGGCCTGGATGCGCATCTTGCGGTCGAGCGCAATCAAGGCTTCCGGCTTGGTGGAAAAACTGACCTGCAAAGCCAGCGCCACGCCCGGGTTGCCGTACATCCCGGTGATGGCGTTGATCTCATACATGTTATAGACGGTGGTATCGACGGCGAACTGGTCGCGGGCAGTGACCATGCCCTGATGGATGCGCGGAGTGATGACGGTACGTTGCAGAATGTCGCGATACCCGACCACCTCCCGCAACAACTGATCGGTTGTCCGGTTGGCCTGGATGGCAGGGATGAGGGCGTGCAACTGTTTTCGGAGCTGCTTGTTCAAACTGCAGTAATATTCCAGCATGGTGCGCCGCTGCTGCCGGAGTTCGAACATTTTGTGTTCGTAGCGGTCATTATGCTGCCAGAGGATACGGGCCGGGTCGCGGCGCAGATGCAGGCGGGTTTCCAATCGCTGCAGGGGGGTAGTATCGATGGAGAAGGGCAGAATGCCGCGATAGCGCTGCTCCAACTGGTGGGTCAGCTGGGTGATGTCATTGAGCAGGCTGGAAAAACGCTGGTTGCGCTGCGGCAGGCGGTCGAGCTCGGAGACCAGTTCGGGGCTGACAGGGATACGCGGGTCAGCCTGGCGCAGGAGATGCAGGATGCGCGCCATGCGCTGTACATTTTCGGTCACGACCGCGGCAACTAGGCTGTGTCCCTGGCCGGAGGGGCGGTTGCTGCCATCCCAGTCGCTCCAAAAGGACAAAAAGGAGGACATGGCAGCGTCGGTTAATTGTCCGGCATATTCCTCACCGGTAATCAAGCTGGCCAGGTCCAGCAGGATCTCGTCGGCCTCCTGTTGGCTGTTGATGCTGACATTGCGGCCGAGGTACTCCTGCCACAATTCCTGCCCGGCAAGCCTTATCTGGGCAGGCGCAACGGGCCGGGAAGAGATCAGCGCTTTCACAATGGCATCGAGGGCCAACTCGGCCTTGAGCGAGTACATCTGGGTGGGATGAACGGTGCGATCGTAGGAGCGCAAGCGGAAGAGCTCCTGGCGGCGCGGCAGGGAATCCTTCATGAATTCCCGATCCAGGCGTTCGCCCAGCCAATCACCGGAATCGTTGGAGGCGCGCCGCATCAAATCATCACTGATAAAGGCCCGTTCGAGCAGGCGGGTACGGAAAAGTTCCAGCCGTTCCGGGCCATAATTCTGCAAGAATTCATGCTGCATCTCTGCGCTTCGCAACGGCGGCAAAGGCATTAAAGAACGTTCTGAAATGCCCTTCCCGCCCTTCAGCAGAACCTGTTTTGCGATGGCATCCCAAGCCCGCCCCAGTTCGATGCCCCGGCTGCCACGGCTTTCCAGAACCCGGAAGCTCAGCGGCCTGCGGTTATAGTGTGCCTGTTCTTCCGCGATCAGGCGGTTCAGGTCGATCAGCAGGCGGCGGGTCTTGGTCAGGAGCACCTCGGCGCCATCCACACCGCCCAACGTCAGACGGAAGGTGGTGCGGCCGGTCTCGAAACCCTCCTCGGTGCGCGCAAAAGTAGCCAACGGCAGCAAGCCGATGCCACGGCGCGCCAGGGAGGAGGCCAGCCAATCGAGGGAAAGACCGGCAGGCAGGCGTCCGACCTGCAACAACGGGTACATGGAACCGGTCGGCGGCAGGATGACCAGGCCAAATGGATTCCGATCCGGGGGAAGGTTCTCCACAGCGGTCAGCAGGGCCTGGGTGCGTTCGCGGAAAAGGGAATTGCGCAAATGCCAGTAGGTGCGGATTTCCTGGGGAGTGCCCCGGTAGAATAAATAGCAGATAAAAATGGCAGCCAGGTTGGGGACAATAAGGGAGTTGATCCGCTCGTAGCGCTGTCGCAAGGGCAGGTCGCGAATTTCGATGACGGCCAGCCGGGCGCCAGCCAGGCAATCGGTCTTGGACATGGAATGGACGGTGATGACTCGGTCAGCCTGAGCGTCATCCAATTCGCCCAGGTAAACCAGTTCCGAAGCAACCTGGCGGGCGGTTTTAATTTCCGGGAGATCGTCGACCGGGGCCATATTCTGGTAGGCCAGGTCGTCAATGACATAAATGCCTTGCTGCAGGCAATACTTTATCAGCTTGCGGTATGCGGCTTCATCGAGGATACGGCCGGTGGCATTATGAGGATTGTTAAGCGCCAGCGCGCCTCGCCTGGGCCAGGAGGGATCCTGGCAGAGCTGCTGCACTTTTTCGATGATGGCATCGACATCGAGACCCAACGAGGTGGTGAGCGGAACGGCATGAACGACGGGGAAACACTGTTCGTAGGACCAGCTCAAGTCGGGGATGACGACTTCGGTGATTTCACAATGAAAGCCAAGGATGCCCAGGGCGGTGCGGTTCGAGCCGCTGACCACCAGGCAGGCCTCGGGGAGATACTGTGGCTGGTGCTTGCAGAATGCGCTCAAAAAGCTACGCTGGAGCGATTGGGACCAGGCGGGATCGTGGATATTGAGCGCCAGCAGGTCGAGCAGATCCCTGGTCTGGATGGCAGAAAATTCATCGATGATGCCATCTTTCCACATAGACTCCATTCGCCGGGAAACCAGGGCAGTTTTCTGCTCAAAGGTGGCCAGCGAATTGGCCAGATTTTGGGTGCTGTCATTGATGATACGCTCAAGCTGCCTTTCAGCGCGTTCTGCCAGGCGCGGCAGGACGGTTTCGGCCACCGTGCCTGACCCCAGGCCATCAAAGGTTGGCCGGGCCTGTGGAACCTGCGGTGGAGGATCGACGGGAAGGTCGGCAAGCTTTTGTTCCAGAAGATAGATCAGAAACTCCACTTCCGAGGCGGAGGGGGTCCCTTTCATATTGAAATGGACATTCTCCAACACGTTCAGAAAATCGGCGTTGCCGGCAATAAAGACGGTGGAGAGTGTATCCAGGCGCGGCGCAAATATGGCGGGCGTCAGCAGGCGCATGACGCGCTGCACCAGGCGGGCCTCACGCGCCAGGGAAAGATGATTGGGGGCGTTATTGGCTTCGATGAAGTAGAGAGGGCGTTCCACGCTGAGGATGCGCAACTTGCGGCGGGTTTCCTCGCCCAGCAGGTCACCGATCAGCATAAAAGTGGGAACTTCGGGATTATCGAGCAGGTACCGCTCGACCTGCTCGCGCGCCACCAGTTCATCGGCAGACAGGTCTTCAAAAAGCAGGTTGGGAATGCGACGTAGAGGCGGCAGGAGTTCGCAACGGTAACAGAGGATGCGGGCGGGAGTGGTTTCGAGGTAGGAGGAGAGGGCAAACAGCAGGATCCGCAAAGTTTCGGGGACACCGCCGGAGGCGAGGATGATCTCGCGCCGGCCGGATTGCTCGCCAGTATCGTAATGCAGGGGTTCCTGCTGGTGCTCCAGCCATTCGCAAAATGCCTTGATCAGGGCATGCGGGTTTTTGCGGGAATAGCCGCCGCGCGGCATGTAGGGCGAACTCTTTTGAATGGTCCGAATGAGCAATTCGAGTTTGGGCTTATCGGAGAGCTCCCAGCCCAGAAAGTCGAGGATGGCGTCTGGGTCCGAATCATGCAGGTCTTCCTGGTGAATATCGATGCCGAGCGCGATGCGCAAGAAGGCTGAGGAGAGGCGCTCATCCTGGAGCGGATTGCCGATATGGAAGTTGACGCGCTGCTCGGGCGGGACCGGCGCAGCGGAGGTGGTTTCACTGATCTCGGAAACCCGAGCCGCCCGAATGGGTTTCAGGCGAAAGAAGGTCAGGGGATCAGGCTGGGATGGCATCGGTTACACACTTCAACTAGGCAAAATGCTAAAAGGTTTTTTCATCACGAAGTACACGATGGGGCACACGTGTGCCTGCGGCATAGTGCCGGGAAAAAAAGATATTCAAACCTTCGTGTTCCATCGTGCCCTTTGTCCCGCGGTTCGCTTCCGCGGGATTGTGGTGAAATCTTTTCTCTTCCTGCTCGTATGGGTCAGGTGGTTCCAGGGTATATTGCTGCTAACTGCCGGCTTTTTTGGCTTCCAGGGCTTTTTGTAAAAGGTCCTGGAACAGGTTGAGAAGTTCCGAACCGCGCATGGCTTCCTGGGGAGTTAGGGAGATGACTGTGCGGGCGTTCTTGAGGTTCTGGCTCGCTTCGGCCAGGCGGGCGGCCTGAGGGGTGAGCATCAGCAATTCCGGGCTGCTCTTGAGCACTTCCAATTCCTCGATTTCAAAGGCCAGGCGCATGCGGTTACGGGCCAGCTCGTCGGACAGACTTTGCTGGGTGAGGGCGGATTCTTTTTCGAGCAGGAGCTGCTTCAACTCGGCCTTTTTCAGGTCAAGGGAGTGTTCCATCTCGGCGATCTCTTGATCGGCCTGGGTCTTGGCGCGGGCGGCGGCAACACGGGCCTGCTGGTTAAGGTGCTCGGTCTGTTCGAGCAGGCGGGCCTGTTCCTGCTGGCGCAGGGCATCAGCAATCTCGGGGTCGGTGGGGTCGAGGGACTGGATGGCCAGAGAGATCAGTTCCACGCCAAAGCGCTCGTTTACGACGGCAGAATGTTCATTCAGGAAATTCAGGATGTTGGCCGAGGAAAGGGCGTTGATGCCGGAGCGTTCGGTATATTCTTTCACCAGACCCTGTAACAGGACCTGCACCTCATCGGTGGCGCGCACCACGGCATCACGGTTCCAGCCGCCGACTCGGATGAGGGACTGGATGTGCTCGAGCGAAGGCGCAACCGAGCCGACCAGCTTGACACGCACCCCCAGGTTACCGGCGGCGGTGGCCTCGACGGTCAACTGGATCGGGCAGGTGGTGCGCTGGAGCGCCAGGCTGAAATGGCGTGGGTAGACGAGACATTTGCGAAAGCCGATGCGGCCATTGGACTCAGACAGCACCAGGAAATCCGGCTGGCGGATGCGGTATTCAAAAAATACCAGTAGCAGGATAACCACCACGACAACCCCTACAACGACACCCAGGACGATGTTCATGCTCCGTACCTCCTCGGAAATGCTTCGGTATTCCTAAAAAATGTTCGCTGAATTATACCCACTTTGGGAAGGGGATAGGGATCAGGTAATTGGGCAATTAGGGAACAAGGGGAAACGGTGACACCCTAAATGAAGGGTACTATGTTAATAAAGATGGAGCCGGCGGATGGACAGGTAAATGCGGCGGGGCAGCTGCATTCAGAATAGGAAACCGCTAACGGTTTGCGATAGAAGGATGCACCCTACAATTTTATTAGACGGGCAATTTTTGTGCGACACATTCAATCAAAACAATGCGATTCTCGTTGAGGTTACGTGCCAGATTCTGAGACATGATCCGATAGTCTGGTCCCAGCAGAACATGCAACCCAAGCGATGGACTTCCGCCCGGTTGCTGCATTTTCGTTGCACCTTCTTTGAACCACAGCCGCCCTACTTCAGATGTGTCATGCCAACTCAGAATGTGCAATCCTGCAGATTCCAATAGTTCGTGAAGTTTATCCGGGGTTGCCAGAAAACTAATGGAGGAGTCGCGTGCCCAAGGTACAGGGTAATACAATGGACTTACTGGACCAGCCAGTATGTCATACATGGCAAAGCAGCCATCTGGCCGCAATACCCGTGCGATTTCAGAATAGAGTTTTGGCTTATCGGCAATGTTCATGGCAGCATGTTGAGTCCAGACTACATCAAAGGAGTTGTCCTCAAATGGTATGTCAAGCGCGCTACCCTGTCGATAGTTCACGTGAGAAGCAAGTCCCAGCCGATCTGAAAGTGATTGAGCGACTCGACAATACTCATCGGTCAAATCGAGGCCGGTTACGTAACACCCATATTTCGATGCTAGATAGCGTGAGGCGCCACCGATACCACACCCTACATCCAGGATTTTATGATTGGAATTCAGCTTTACTTGCGAGGCCAATTCAAGAGTTGCTTCCTTGCCGCGAATATGGAATTCGTCAACTGGAGCAAGGTCTTCCAGTTTTAGGTGATTAATGTCTTTGGCCGCCGTAGATAGGGCCGCCATGATAGCTTCACCCAAGTCCGGGCGACTGTAGTGTCCTTGAACAATGCCATTTTGAGAAATGGGTGGCAACATATTTAGTCTCCGTATTAGAAGGAGCCGGGGTCAGGCGGCAGTTTTCCTGGCATTTGTAATCCATCTGGGGGACCAGCCAATCTTCTGGCCGAGAATCATATTCAATTGTGCGACATGTTCCTGGACATGGCGCATATTGTCCAAAAGTAGGGCTGCGAATGTGAGTTCTCCCCAAGGGAAAGTACAGCGCTGCTGTGCCTGCTCGTCGGTCAGACCATCGATGGTCGACTGACATTTATGACGGGTATGTTCCAGATAACTCAGAAGCTCGTTCCTGCTAAAAGCTCTCTCTGGAATTATTCCGGCCGGATCCAACTCATCCAGCGTGAATGGTGCAGGGGGCATGAAGCCGGCAGTCGAACCGGATAAATACAGATCAAGCCAGAAGAGCGTGTGATAGGCAATGTACCAAAACTCAGCGGCCCGGGGGAGTCGTGGTTCATTCCAAAGGCGAATTTGCCAGAGCTGATCGGGGCACGCGATGATCACTTTCTCAAGCATGTCAATTGTGGCGCCAAACTGCTGTGCAATGGCTGTTTTCAAAGTATTATCCAAGCTGTGCCTCCTGAAGGTACATTTCTGTTTAGCCGCCGCCTAATAGGGGTGGCTCACGCCAATTCGTGCCCATTCTGGGCATTTTGGTGTGGGCCGGCAGCAGCGGGATTGGCAAGACTTGATTGAATTATCGCACCGTTTTTGGCAAGGCGGCACTGTTTCGAGCGGTGCCTGCCGCTACCTGTCCCTCGTGCTCTTCCAAGAGTCCGGAGGAACTGGTGTCAGGCGGCGTCGATCCGCGACCGGGCTCAGCCCTTGTTTTCCTTTTTGATTGGGATGAGCGCGGCGGTAAATTCGCCATAACTCCAACCATCGATGTCCGGCGGCGTCACTCCTAAAGCGCTGAGCATGCTCTTGATCTGTTCACGATGTTCGGTCGCATGATTGATGATCTGAACCATGACAACCCAAGGCTCTACCAAGAAATCGTCCGTTGTCCGAAGTTGACCTTTGATCGATATGCCAGCTTCATCACGCGCCAGGGCCAGTAATGCTTCTCCACTGGTGGTCGCGAGAACCTTCAACTCAGAGAAGGATGGGGCAGGGATTGGTTTGAGCCTTTCTTCGAGGGAGGTAGTCAAGAGTCTCAGGTAACCTTGCTGCGAATTCACAAGATGAAACAAGGTAGTGCGAATGCTGCCTGGCGTGGCTGACTTTGGTTCAGCATCGAGTTGCTGATCAGTTAAGGTTGAGCAAACCTGAATAATCTGAAGGTTTGCCCAGTTGTTGTGCTAAAATATTTTCTGTAGACTCTGCCTGGTCATCCATAAACTCCTTTCAGAATGCCACTCAACGGAATGGCTGACTTGCCGCTGATTTGAACAAGACATGATTGCGTTAAATCACATTTTCTACCAAATGGCCGCTGCGGACCACGCCGGAGGCGGTCAAGGGGAGCCACTACTATGCAGCCAATTCAGCATACCGGCGAGGCATACTCCTAGTGGACAATATAGGTGTGGGAAAAGAACAGGAGCGGGCTTCTGAGAATGGTGCAACTGAAAATGCAGTAATGGGGCAGCCATAGGACCACAACCAGGCTGCAAATGAGGATCGAAACAGCATAAAAGACCATGCGACGATCCAGGTGCGCGTGGGAATCGGTCACCGTGGATTCTTCTTCGCCGGCGCCCTTCTTCCGAAGCGCGAACTCCCAGCAGGGCAGATTCACTGACACCGCTAGCATGACGAAATTAATGCAGGTGACCGTAAACCATCTGCCGTAATCGTAGGCCGTGAAGTAGACGGGCAGGGAAAAGAGCAGCGGGATCAAGAAATACTTGCGAAAGAACAGGCCTGAATAGCGCTGCGCCGAACGCGAGGAGAAGGACTGCGGAAAGCGGGAACGGAGAATGGAGTAGAGCGCTTGCCGGACTAGATACCAAAGGCAAACTCCCAACACCGGCAGGATCAGGAGCCAGGTTGCCCAGTGCATGGAAATGATTTCCATTGTATAGTAGGCAGCTTGCGCCAATGACCAGCCCATGGGATTGAACGAGCCAGGCAGGGTCGAACCGCTGAGCTGATTGGGAGGCAAAACACAGCTGCTGTCCTGCAGCGCACCGGCGGCCAACCATTTATTGCAGAGGCCAAGCAAAGTCGGGTAGCCAGGAGTACCGGCTAGATAAACGGCGCCGAACGCAATGGCGGCAGGGAGATACAGCAGACCGATCCACAAGGCAGCCCGCAGGAATGTACGCCGGGGCTGCATCTGCAGAACGGTCAACGTGATCATGACGTGCAGCGGGACGAACAAGAGGAGATTCCCTTCGTGGACCAGGATGATGGCCGGGAGCAGGATGACGGTAACGGGCACCAGCCAGAGCAGGTAGCGCCGCAGGTTCCCTTCTGTAGGTGTGAAGCCGCCTGCGAGCGGAAACGTTTTTTCGATGATGAGCAGGTGTAGAAGCAGTGTGAGGTAGCCGAGTATTTCCTTTCGGGCGATGGTGTCGTGGTCATGCATGTAAAAAAAGAACAGGGAAGGCAGGAACAGCAACCCGAACAAAGTCAACGGATGGATCGTTTTCCAGGACCTTGCCAGCAACCGGACGGTACCAAAGGCGGCGGCCAGGATCAGGAACCAGGAAAATAGTGTGACGACTTCCAGGCGTGAGAGCGCGGCTGGGACCAGCCGCCAGATCTCGCCCGACAGGCCGCGCCGGATGAAACCCTGGGAATAATCGATCAGCCAGTCGGTATAGGCCCAATAATTCAGACTGGTGCCGAAGGCATCCGTGTGGAACCAATAGAACAGTTCACGAATCCAGGCGGCAGAGAAAACAAACAAGAATAATGAATTAAAAACGAGGCGGGGTTGGGCAAAGAAGGATTTTATGCGCCTGCCGATGGCCGTTTCTGAAAGCTGATGTGCGGAACGATCGGCGGCCCGGGCGGGGTTGGGGGTGGTAGTGGCAACTGGCATCGATTTCTCCTTTATTCCTCTAAACGTAATTAACTCGACCATGTTACATTGCTTTAATTCTTCACTGGAGAGAGAAAAGAACTCACCACGACGGACACAAAGTGTTGGGCGGGTTTTGCAAGAGGTTTTTGACGTGAAAACGCTGTCGGCGCTACCTTTCGGTGTTATTCTGCATATTGAATGTTTTTCACCGTCTTATGTTCCTGGGAAAAGTTCTCAAAAAAACGCTTTCCGCCTTTGCCGGTCGGAGCTTGCGCGACAAATCCAATTTTAATGGAATTCCCTACTGGGAGATTGAAAAATCTCGTCATGAAGAATTTCTTTCCTTCCAATGAAAAATGAAAAGAAAACGAATTGTCTACTCTGGCAAGCTTTAACCAGACAGTATTTTCCTCAATGTTGCATCCATTTGCATCGTCTAAACTATGATTTGTTACCTCACTCACAATAGCGTGCGTATTAAAGTCTGTTTTTTCGAAATATGCTTTAGCCCATA
>Ga0182027_10001367_pt1 | contig 40964 bp, 42 predicted proteins | sample 712E1DmetaG_FD_121300 | JGI IMG/M metagenome (GOLD analysis project Ga0182027, IMG submission 121300) | Permafrost microbial communities from Stordalen Mire, Sweden - 712E1D metaG (Illumina Assembly) | ecosystem: Environmental > Terrestrial > Soil > Wetlands > Permafrost | place: Sweden...
CCGTTGAGCACGTTGGAAACGACGCTGCTCGATCCGAATACGGGAACCAGATCGCGCTGCCGAATGTCGCGATCCTCCATGAGTACGCGGAGCGCCTCAAGGGGCCCGGCATGGCCGAGCGGGAATTTCGACTCCTCGAACTGGCGCACCAGCAGCGTCATGAGCTCGGCGAGATTCTCTTCCTCGGGCGTAAGCGCATCGCCGCGCGTATCGAGCCTTTCGAGTTCCGCGATCATACGCTCGTTCTCCGCCCCGGTCTTGATGACACGCGGCAGCGCTCGCGCGAGAAGCTTGCCGTAGGCCGCTTCATTGATTGCCGCTAGAGCCATTTCTTCCACACAACCGCTGTCTTCTAGGATAATCGCGTTTCGTCCACAAGCCCGTTCTCTCGACCGACCGGCGCAGTTTGCGAGTGCCCGCCGTTCAACAACGGCGTGCGCCCCAACCTGGATGGCGATACGCCAGCTAGACCTGAAGGAGCGGAAGGACTTCGGGCGCGGGCCGAAAACGGCGCCGAGTTTTGGGACAGACTTTCGCGACGGCGCCGAGGGCAACCCCAGCCGCGCGACGACGGCGATCCGACCTCCGTTTTGGGACTGAGTTTTGAGACGCTGAGGACCTTGATTTCAGGCCTCGCGGGTCTTGTCGCGAAACTTACCCTTTTTGAGATATCTACGGCGGCCGCTTCCAGCCGTCCGGCAGGCTACGCCATTGAACGCAAGGCCTGGTGCGCGTGGGTCCATGCGGCCCCCGCCACTTACAGAAACGCCATCGTCTTAACCCCCGAAATATCGAACTGCCGCCGGCATTTCTTACATGACGCTTTGTCGTCCAGCAGGACCATGTAGCTTTGCGCCTTGGCGAAGCGCGCGCGGTCGCGCTCGTCGCCGCCGGACGGCAGGCGGTCCTTCTTCTTGCGGACCATCCAGCGCAGCTCGTAGCTTTCGACGCTGCGGCAGTACGGGCAGTTCAGTTGCGCCGGCTTGTTGGCCGGCTGGTCGGTGTAGTACGCACGTTCGTCCATGTTTAGCGCTCCGCCACGGGAATCCACGTCTGGCCGTCGGGGTTGCCCTTGTATTCGGCGCGCGGGCGGATCAGGCGGTTGTTGCGGTACTGCTCGAGCACGTGGGCCGTCCAGCCCGCCATGCGGCTCACCGCGAAGATGGGCGTATACAAATCGATGGGGATGCCCAGCGAATAGTAAGTGGAGGCGGAGTAGAAATCCACGTTGGGCACCAGCCCCTTAATGGACTTCACGGTCTCCTCCATCCGCCGTGAAAGACGGAACAGCTTTTCGTGCCCGGTGCGGCGGCCGAGTTCCTCGGAGAGCACGCGCAGGTGGGTGGCGCGGGGATCTTCGGTGCGGTACACGCGGTGGCCGAATCCGGGGATCTTGACCTTGCGCGCCAAGGTGTTCGTGACGCGATGGGCAGCCTCGTCTTCGTCCCCCAAACCCAGCAGCCACTTGATGACGTCCTGGTTGGCGCCGCCGTGCAGCGGGCCCCGCAGCGCGCCGATGCCGCTGGTGACGGCCGAGTAGATGTCGGAGAGCGTCGCGGCCGTCACGCGGGCGGCGAAGGTGGAGGCGTTCAGCTCATGATCGGCGTGCAACGTCATGGCCACGTCGAAGGCCCGCTCCATGACCTCGTCGGGACGCTTGCCGGTGAGCGCGTAAAGAAAGTTCGCCGAGAACCCCAGCTTGGGATCGCCCTCGACGATGTACAGGCCCTTGCGCAGGCGGTCGAAGGAGGTCACGATGGCCGCGGTCTTGGCCATCAGCCGCACGGCCTTGCGATGGTTGGCCTCCGCCGACATGTCCGGCGCCTCGGGATCGTACAGGCTCAGCATGGAGACGGCCGTGCGCAGAACGTCCATGGGGCTGCCGCCGGGAACGCTCTTGAGGAAGTCGATGACCGGCCCAGGCAGTCCCCGTTCCACGGTCAACTCCTTCTTGAATTGGTCGAGTTCGCCCTGGTTGGGCAGCCATCCGTTCCAGAGTAGGAAGATGGTCTCCTCGAAGACCGCATTGTCCGCCAGGGTGTGAATGTTATACCCCCGGTAGCTGAGGATGCCCAGGTATCCGTCGATGTAACAAATTTCGGATTCGCCCGCGATGACGCCTTCGAGACCTGAAGCCGCTTGTTCCATATGGATATTCTAAGCCATCAGCCGTCAGCCATCAGCGTAAGCGGCGCGCCCTTGGCGCCTGCCGCGCGCGTTGGCTAACCGAAGCTGATAGCTGAAAGCTCTTCTTCACAACGTGACCTTCTCGCCGCTGCGGCAGGACCGGTACACCGCGTCCACGATCTCCAGCGCCTGATACCCTTCCTCGCCGGAGACCGCGGGCTTGCGGCCGTTGGCAATGGCATCGCCGAAATCGCGGAACTGGCGTTCGAAGGGATCGAGCGGAATGGCCATTGGGTCGGAAGATCCGGAGGCCGCCGGCGCCGCGACCGGCGCGGGCTCGCCGAAATCGTCGCGTACGTCCCAGACGGTCAGCTTGTCGCCGGAAATCACGGCCGTGCCCTTGGCGCCGTGGAACTCCGTGCGCTCGGCATAGCCGGGCCACATGGCAGTCGAGGCTTGGATCACTCCGGTCGCGCCGCTGGCGTAACGCAGCACGGCGCTCACCACGTCCTCGGATTCGATCTTGTGCAGCGCGCCCAACTGCCACATGCCGTACGCCTGCGCCACCGGGCCGGCCAGCCAGCGCAGAAGATCCACCTGGTGAATGGCCTGATTGATCAGCGCGCCGCCGCCTTCGGTTTGCCAACTGCCCTTGATGGGCCGGGCGTAGTAGGCGGGCGAGCGGTACCACTTCACGTAGCAGTCGCACTGCAACAGCTTGCCCAGCCGGCCCGCGGCCAGAGCCCGCGCGAGAAACAGGCTGGCGTCGTCGAAGCGATGCTGGCTCACCACGCCCAGCAGGATGCCGGCGCGGCGAGCGGTTTCGATCATGCGGCGCGCGGTCTCGAGGCTGGTGGCGATGGGCTTTTGCACCTGCACGTGCTTGCCCGCTTGCGCGCACAGTTCCACCGGCTGAAGGCGGAAATCGGGGAAGGCGCAGACGTCCACGTAATCCACTTCCGGATGGCGGCACACCTCCTCGTAGGTGGGGACGAACTCCGCGCCGTGGCGCGCCGCGAAGCTCCGTCCGGCCTCCTGGTTGACGTCCGTGCACACCCGCAGGCGGAAGCCGATGTTCCTGTAAGCCTGCGCGTGCATGTTCGATATCGCGCCCGTGCCAATCATTCCGACATTCATCAACACCTATTCTATCCGCCCGGCCAACCCAAGGTCGGCGCCAAGGCGACCCGTCTTGAAGAATTACCGCCGAGATGCAGAGACGCCGAGAAAGACCCGCTGTGTCCTGCACATCGCACCGATCCCGACGCTCCGGCCATTTCTGGCTTTCTCGGCGTCTCCGCGCCTCGGCGGTGAACGGTCTTCCCTCCCCCCGCCAGGCCAAACCGCCGCCCCCGGCGCGCTCCCGCTACAATAGGGGATACCGATGAAGCGCTTTTCGATTTTCCTTGCGGCGGTTGCGGCCGCGCTCACGTTGACAACGTGCAAGACCTCCACGCCGGCCGGAGTGGCAGCAAAGGTGAACGGGTACGCCATCACGTACGCCGAGCTCGAGAAGGTCTACCAGACCCAATATCCCCAGGCCGTCGAAGGCTCCAACGACGACTTGGTGAATACCCAGAAGATGGACCTGCTGGGCAGCCTGATCACCAACGAGATCATGTTGCAAAAGGCCGAGAAACTGGGCTTGGCGGCGGTGGACGCGGACGTGGAAGCCGAGTTCACCAAGATGAAGGCGCCCTACACCGAAGAGGAATTCCGAAAGCAACTGGCCGAACGCAAGCTCACCGAGCCCGACCTGAAATCTCAACTCCACCGGCAGCTCACCGTGGACAAGCTGGTCAATAAGGAAATCGCGTCGAAGATCGGCATCACCGACGCGGACGTGGCCAGTTTCTACAACGCCAACAAAGCCAGCTTCAACCTGGCGGAGCCGCAGGTTCATATGGCGCAGATCCTGGTGACGCCGGCGGCCGACCCGGAAGTCCGCAATTTGAAGAACAGCAAGGCGCAGAACGACGCCGAAGCCAGAATCAAGATTCAGGATATCTACGCGCGCCTGTTGCGCGGCGACGATTTCAGCCAGGTGGCCCAGAACTATTCCGAGGACCCCAAGTCGGTGGCCAACGGCGGCGACATGGGATTCGTTCCCGAGTCGGCTCTTGAAAAGGCCAACCCCGAACTGCGCAAGCTGGTGGCGTCGCTCCAGCCCGGAGCCATCTCCCAGCCGATCAAGACGGACGAGGGCTACCGCATCCTCAAGGTGATCTCGAAGGAGACGGCCGGACAGCGCGACTTGAACGATCCGCGCGTGCAGACCAACATTCGCGAGACCTTGCGCAACAGCAAGGATCAACTGCTGCGGGCGGCCTACTACGAAGTGGAGCGCAACAATTCCAAAGTGGTGAATTATCTGGCCCAGCGAATCATCGACAACGCCGGCAAGCGCTAGGGAAGTGGGGCGGGCCGGGGTACCCACTCCCTTCGTGGGTCTGCCTGCCTGCCTTCTTGCTTGGGAGAGGTTCGCCCCGCCGGATTCAGCGCCCAACGGCGCGGGCCAGCACGGCGGCGGAAGCTGTTTGCGAGGCCGGTGGCTTGCGCGGCGCGGGGCGATTCAAGAGCCGTTTGATGGAACGCGCGAGTTGCGTCGCCTCATTGGCGCTCTTGGCGAGTACCGCGTCCGCCCCCGTGTTCTCCGTAGTCAAGGCTAGGACCTCCACTTGGCCGGAGAGCAGAATCACGCGCGCCTGGGGGTCCACCTTGCGAATCCGTTCGATCAACTCCACGCCGTTCATGCGCGGCATGCGGTAATCCGCCACCACCACGTCGAAAGCCGAAGCCTCGAACAGCTTCAGCCCTTCTTCGCCGGTTTGCGCGACCGCAACCCGGTAGCCGAGGTCCTTCAACAACGAGCTGCGCACCAGCAATCCGTCGCGGCTCCGGTTTATCAGAAGGACATCGGGTTGGGAAACGGAAGAGGTTTTCATGACCGAATTGTGCGAGAGTAACAGAGGCGTCACGCGACTGTCAACGGATTTTTATCGCCTTGGAAAATCGTGAGATGGAAGTCTTGACAACGGGCCGCAACGGTGGAAGCGGGTCCCTCCGCACGTCGCCGGAGCGCCGCGAAGGCCTTAATCCACGGCCCGCGGAGCCTTGTAGCCGGCCTTGGCGACGATCGAATACTTGATCGGCTTGCCCTTTTCGTCCTTCATGGGCAACGGCTCGTTGGTGGCGGGATTCACCAGCTCGACCTTGAGCTTGCGAAAGGCCCCATCGCGCGCCTTGTTCGACGACGAATAGGTGATCACGTACTGGCTGCGGAGCGCCCGGTGGACCGCCTGGAAGATGGTAGGGAATTCCCCCTCAAAGCGCGGGAAGAACGATTGCCCGCCGGTTTCCGAAGCGAAGGTGCGCATCTGGTTGTCGGCCTGTAGGTAATCCATCTGCTGGCTCGAACTCATGCGCGCCTCGGCGATAATCCGCAACGCCTGCATCAGGCCAATGGCGTAGATGGGCACTCCATTCTGCTGCAGAGCCTTGCGCGTCTGGTCGAACGTGGTCTTGCTGAAGGTGTCGATTCCCGACGAGAGCAGCACGATGGCTTTGCGGCCTTCGACGCCCGACATCCGGTCGGTAGTGTCGATCAGCGCGTCGTACAGGTTGGCTTCCGCCCACGTGGCCATCTGCAAACGATTCAAGGCTTCCTGGATCTTCTGCCGGTCGGTGGTGAAGTCGGTGAGAATTTCCGGCTTGATGTCGTAAGCGATCACGGCGCAATTGTCTTGCGCCTTCAGCGTGGACACAAAACCAAAGGCAAGTTGCAAAGTCTGGTACCACACGGGGCCCCAGGTTCTCTGGAAACTGCTGCTGAACTCGATCAGCAGCGCCACGGTTATGGGAGCCTCGCCCATATCCACCTTCTGGATTTTCTGCGGAACGCCGTCCTCGAGGATGCGGAAGTTGCCGCCGGGAATTCCCGGGACGAAATTGCCCTTGTTGTCCAGTATGGCCGCGTCCACCGTGACCAGATCCACGCCCGCCTTGAAGCTCGGCATCGTGTTGACGTCCGGCTCGGCGGGCTTCCTGATGCGCGAGGGAATCTTGGGAAGCTCGGGCTCGGCGGGTGAGGCGGAGTCCGTATCCGCCGTCTTGGGCCTTGCCACCGTCGGCGCCGAAGGCCGCATCGGACCATCCTGGCCGGCCATCAAGCCGGCTAGCGTCGCCGCGGCCACCGCGCAAACTGCATAAGCTTTCCAGGATCGCATGGGCGCACCCCCCCGCCTCAGAATATATCAAATCCCAGTGGGGCGGGCCTCCTGGCCTGCCTGGCCTGCCTTCTTCGACGCGACGCTCAATTCACCCACGGGCCGCGGCCCCCGCGGTCCCGCATATAAACCTGAAACTTCTTCTTGGCCCGCGCCAGCCGCCACTGCCGGTAGGCGCCGCGCCAGTCCGGCATCGGCAACCTCGGCAAGCGGCGCTTGAGATAGAGATAGCCGAAGGCCATGCCGCCCAGATGAGCGATGCTGCTCACGCCGTTGTTCGGTCCGAGCGTCACCAGGAACTCGATCCCGGCGAAGATCAGTACCATGTGCTTGGCCTTCATGGGGAACAGCATGAGAAACAGCACCGGAGCTTCCGGGTAGAGCACCCCAAAGGCGGCCATCAGCCCGTAGATCGCGCCCGAGGCTCCGATCGTGCTGGTGTTCCAGTCCCCAAGAATCCAGTGGAACGAAACGTCGCACACCCCCGCCGCGATGCCGCACAGGAAGTAGAACTTGAGGAACTTCGGCGTACCCCAATCCCGCTCGAGAGGCGAGCCGAACATCCACAGCACCAGCATGTTGACCAGCAGGTGAAGCACGGTGCCGTGCAGGAACATGTACGTGAAAAGCTGCCAGACGAAGAACGGGAACTTGTGCACCACCCAGTCCGGCACCAGATACAGCATCCGGAGATTGCTCTGCAGCCAGCTTCCGCCCAGGTACTGCAACACGAACACGGCGCTGTTGATAATGATCAGCCACTTGACGCCCTTTGGAAAACTCCCGGAATAGGAAGTCGTGCGGTAGTTGGGCAGCGGCATGGAGGGGTCCCTTGAAACTAGAATATCAGAAGCCGATCGCGGTCCCGCCGGTCGGGAAGTCGCCGGTCAGGAAGTCGCCGCGTCGCCGTTTCGCGCGTAACGGTTTAATACCCGCGCAACCACCTGCAACAGGACCGCGGCCCCGAGCCACGCCTGCCAGTGCGAGAACAGGCCCGAAGGGATGGCGAAGCTGCTGGTCCAGTTCAGGTCGGCGGCGATGCGCCAGCACGCCAGCGCCAGGGCCATGGCGGCCGCGGGGGTCAGCAATGCCGACAGCATCAGCGCGGCGCGCCTGTTCTTCCGGCGTCTGACGCCGATCTTGGGTCCCTTGCCAAACCGGATGCGAATGACCATGCGGCTTCGGTACCAATCTATCAGGTTTTGCGATACAGTAGACCTTTCCGAGCACGAGGTTCAAGCTATGAGAACATACAAGACCGCACTATTCGGCACCGGCTTCGTGGGCCGCGTTCACCTGGAAGCCCTGCGCAGGCTGGGGTACGTTCAACTTTACGGCATCGGCGAGCCGCAGATCGATAAAGCCCGGCAACTCGCCGACGAGTTCGGCGCCGAGCGCGTCGAGGCCGACTACCGGCGATTGCTCGACGACAAGGCCGTCGAGGCGGTGCACGTGTGCACGCCCAACGCGCTGCACTTCCCCATTGTCAAGGACGCGCTCGAAGCCGGCAAACACGTCATCTGCGAGAAGCCGCTCTCCACATCGGTAGAGAACGCCAAGAAGCTGGTGGCGCTGGCCGCCGCCGCCAAGCGCCGCAATTGCACCTTCCACAACCTGCGCTTCTACCCCATGGTGCAGCAGATGCGCCGTATGCGCGAGGACGGCGATCTGGGCGAGATCCTGGTCGTGCAGGGCACCTACTCGCAGGATTGGCTGCTCTACGACACCGATTACAACTGGCGCATCGAGAGCAAGGACAACGGCCCGTCGCGGACGCTGGCCGATATCGGATCGCACTGGTGCGACATGGCCGAGCACGTCACCGGACAGCGCATCACCTCGCTGTGCGCCGACGTACAGACGTTCCACAAGACGCGCAAGAAGCCCAAGGGTCCCATCGAGACGTTCGCGGGCAAGTTCCTGAAGCCCGAAGATTACGTCGAAATCCCCATCGACACGGAAGATTTCGGCGCCGTTGTATTCCGCATGGGCGACCGTACCCGCGGGGCCTTTACCGTAAGCCAGGTTTCGGCGGGACGCAAGAACTTCCTGAACCTGGAAGTTTTCGGAACCGAGGGCAGCGTCTCCTGGAACCAGGAGAAGCCCGACGAGTTGTGGATCGGCCATCGCAACTCGCCTAACCAGATCATCGTCAAGGACCCGTCCCTGTTGAAGGAGAAGGCGCGCCCGTACGCGGACCTGCCGGGCGGCCATAGCGAAGGGTACGACGACACCTTCAAGCAGGTGTTCCGCCGCTTCTACCAATCCATCGGCAATCCCGACGCCCAACCCGAGTACCCCCAGTTCGTGGACGGACTGAGGCAGCTTTCGCTGGTGGAATCCGAACTGGAAAGCAACCGCACGCGCTCCTGGGTGGACGTGCCGCCATTCCAGCCGGCCTAACCGCGCTAGGAACGGCTTTGCCGCGCTGGATCAACGTTCCGAACGGATTTACGGCGCTCCGCCTGGCGCTGGTCCCGTTCGTCGTTCAGGCCATCCTGCAGGGTCGCCACATGCTGGCGCTGGCGCTGTTCGCGGCGGCCGCGGTCACCGACGTCGTCGATGGAGCGGCCGCGCGGCGCTTCGGGACGGCCACCCAAACCGGGGCCTACCTCGACCCCATCGCCGACAAGTGCCTGCTGAGCGGGGTCTTTCTGGCGCTGGCCGCCGCCGGCGTGGCGCCCTGGTGGTTGGTGGGAGTCATCTTCGGCCGCGATATCTGCATCCTGCTGGGCGCCGCGGCGGCCATGCGGTGGACTTCCTTGCGGAAATTCCCCCCCAGCGTGTGGGGCAAAATCTCTACCTTCGTCCAGGTGGTCGCCGCCATCGGCTGGATGGCCCGCGACGCCTTCCCCACCGCGCTGACGGAGCGCTTCTCCTCGGCGATGCCCTGGCCCTGCGCGGCCTTCACTGTCTGGAGCGGCGTCCACTACACCTGGCGGATTTTGCGGCCCGGGGGACGGATTGACGCGGTCTCCGCCCGGGAGTAGTCTTAAGATTAGAGACGGGCGATCCATGACTCGCTACGAGCCGGCACGACAATACGTGGGCCTGGGTGCGATTGCTGCCGCGTTGGCCGGCTTTTCCGGCTGGTTCGGCTGGCGCTACTCTTCGCTGTCCTACATCGCCGCCGGCCTGTTCCTCGTTTCGGCGGTCCTGTTGTTCGTCATGGCGTCGCTTCCCGCAATCGAAATCCACGAAGGCTACGTCTCCATCGGCAAACGCATCGTGCCGTGGATGGACATTCGCCGCCTGGACCGTACGGGGTGGGTGTCGCCGCTCATCCTGCGAATCACGCTCTTCGACGACTCGCGCTTCCCGCTGGTCTACCCCGGCAACCTCGATTCCTGCAATAGCTTGCTCCGCCACTTGCGCCGCCTCTCCCGAGACGCCCTCATCGACGGCGTGCCGTACCGCCAGTATTGGGGCGAAATGACGGCCGGTGGGGACCGCAAGCCGGCGCCGCCGCCGCGCTATCGCATCCTTCTGCCGGAGGATGAGGCCGAAGTCGAGCGGCTCTACCAGCGCCTGAAGACGGTCGGCAACCTCGACCAGAAGAATTCCGCGGACGAGAAGTAGCCATTGCATCCGCGGCGTTCGCCCCGTCTCAAGCTCGTCCTGAGCGCCCTTGCGTTGGCCCTGGCCGGAGCCGTCGCCGCACCGCTCTGGCGCCCCGCTCTTGGCTACGCGCTGGTGCGGGACGATGGCCCCGCGAAGGCCGATATCGCGGTGGTGCTGGCCGGGGACGCATCCGGCTCGCGCATTCTCGAAGCCGCCGATCTGATTCGCCGGGGTTATGCGCCGGTGGCGCTGGTCAGCGGCAGCGCCTCTTACTACGGCGTGGCGGAGAGCGATCTGGCCATCCCGTTCGCCGTGCGCCGGGGCAACCCGCCGCAGTGGTTCCTTCCCTTCCCTAACTCGTCGCTCTCCACACGCCAGGAGGCCGTCGCCATTCTTGCCGAATTGCGCCGCCGCGGCGTACACACCTTCCTGCTGGTCACCAGCGACTTCCACACCGCCCGCGCCGCGCGCATTTTTCGCAGCCTCGAACGCGGCGCCGGGGGCGGCCCCGATTTCCGCACCATCCCCGCGCCCGATCCGTTCTTTCGCGCCGGCGCCTGGTGGCAAAACCGCGAGTCGCAGAAGATCTTCCTCACGGAATGGTGCAAGACGTTGACCGGCCCGCTCGGATTCTGACCGCCGCCATCCCCGCGGCGCCACGGCTTCATTCCCACTCTCCGAAACGCTTCCAGGGCGCGGTCGAGTTCGGGCTTCGTGTGGGTCGCCGTAACGATGGTTCGCACGCGCGCCCGACCCGACGCCATGCCTGCGCGTGGCTTAGAGCGCCGCTCATCAATCGACAATCTCGTGCCTCACCCAGTGGGCGTCGAAGAGCCGGAGATATTAGGGTATACAGGCCTCAAAACCCTATTAGGTTAAAAATACATTAAGCCCCTTGCCCCCCCCCCCGTCTTTCGGGAGTAATATCGTCTATAGGAAAATATAGGAAAACCATAAGAAATACCAAAAACGAGAAGCGGCGCAAGAGAGCGCCAAACAAGCTCCAGATGCCGGAGGTTAGGGATCTGGGGGAAAGGCTAAGGTATGAGAGTCGGCCACGTATTTCTAATCGCCGTGCTGATATGCGGGGCCCTGTGCGGTCAGAGCACGACAACGCCTCCGCCCGGCGACCCGGACGTCTTTCTGGCGTTCTTTCGCATGTACGATAGGACGACGAGCCCTTCCGTCGGCAAGGAGGTGTCCCCGGGCGTCGGGTTCAAGGGGGGAGCAGCCGCTGCATCACGCACGGGCTCCGCAACGGACGCGCCCGCCGACGCTGCCGCCGCCGTCGCGTGGCAGCGGCGCCTCGGCTTGAGCGATGCGGATTTCGCCACGCTCAATCGGTGGTCGGCAACACTGAAATCGCAGACGGAGCAACTGAGGGCTGACGGCTCCGCATACTGGGCCGAGGTCACCGCGCGGAAGATTCCGCCCGACCAAGCCAAGCTACAGGGTTTCCGCGCAAGCGAGATTGCGCTCGCCAGGCAGGCCATGGCCTCCTTGAAGGCACAGCTATCGCCAGGCGGATCTCAGGCCCTCTTCCAATTCATTGATGGCGAGTTCCGAGCCGCCACTCACACGGCGCCTCTCGGAGGTCGAAAATGAAATTGGTCTGCATGACGCTGCTTCCTCTGGCATTGCAGTTGGTCCCGGCGGCGCGCGGTCAGGGGTGCATCGACAAGGTGTTGTACGCCAACTACACCCAAAGGACGGGCGGCAACACCGTTTTCAGTTACGCCGAGGAGGAGATCACCGGCCCTGACGCGCTGACCTATTGGCTCACCCTTAGCACGCAGTTCTATCAAAACACAACGCAGCTATACAGCAATCAGGCTGCTAGCTCTCAAGGCGGTGGCGGCGTCTGGACCGAGTACTCTATTACCCTCCAGTCCACTGGCCCAGGCACGTTTACCCTCAACAGCCTGAATCAGGCGAGCAGCGACTACTGCGGCATCCAGGCTCCGCCGTATTCCGACGGCTGGAACGGCTACGCAACCAGCGGCCTCGCCGTCCAGCAGCCGTCGGTTTCAAGTGCCAGTCCCCCAATGTTCTTGAACGGGGCAGCCTCCAGCGGCACGCAGACAGCGGTTTCGGCGCTAACGGCAAACCCCAACGGTGCGCCGGCGACGTCCACCATAACGTGGAGATTCCTGGCCGGCAGTAGCTATGGTACGGTCACCTGCGTCGAAGACTCTGGTTGCGCTCAAGCGAATTACACAGCTACCGCGCCCGGCAGCGCCTGTGGGGCGTACGACGTGCGGATCGTCGCCTCATTTGACGGCTTTGACTCGACTGCGCTCTGGATCTTCAATAATGCGCCGCAGTCCGTATTCCATATGTGGGGCGGGCCCTGGGACTCCACCAACCCGTGGGCGCCGACCGCCGGCTGGCAAACGACGTACACCTACAAGGTCTTAGACATGTGCAGCCAGCCTATTAACTACGTTCAAGTTAACGAGACTTTCGGGAGTTCCTCCGAACCCTACCCGGGTGGAACCTGGTGCCTACCCTCGACAAACCAACCGGGGGTCCCCGACACTTGCGGCTGGGCTTGGGGCTCGTGGTCGAACGCCAGCCAATTCGACCAGTACGGGCAGTTTGTGGATTACCTGTTCGAGATCAACAAGTCCGGCAAGTATCCTCCGGTGATAGCGTCGGGCCAGAACTGGTTTGATGAGAGCGCTAGCAGCAACGTCGTGGACACGTCTCAGTTCTTTTACGCCGGCTCGCCCACGAATGGCCAAGGTGTGAACCTCAATGCGCTGGTCTCGATGACGCACTACCTCGACCACGGAAAGAGCGTGCAATAGCGATTTTCCTGGGCTGCCAGGGAAAGAACGTTTGGTGAGGAATATATGAAAGGCTTCGTCTTCGGGATGGCTGCCGCGGCAGTAGTCGTCTGCGCTCCGGCTTTCGGGGCTGGCGCTCTACTGACGCAGATCAACGCGTCGGACCTGATTGTCATTGGGGAAACCGCCGATGCGGGTAGCGTCGCAAACGGCGTTCTGAGTCTCGCGGTAAACATCCAAGGGACGCTCAAAGGGTCGGCCCCAGCCGGCAATCTCAGCGTGCATTTCGCTCTGGGTTCAAGCGGTCCGCAAACGGCCATATCCGGGGTTGCCGGGCGGTGCGGAATCTTCTTTCTGGTTCAGGACGCCGGACAGTGGTCGTTAGTGCCCCGGAACCAGCCACAGTTCACGCTGGGCGATCTTTTCTATCCCGAGGGTTCGTGCGGCGCTGTTGCGGCGCCTGCAAGTCCGGCTCCCAGCGCGGACGGCATCGTGACGGCGGTAATTCAGGCGATACAGAGCGGAACGCCGAGCGATCAGGACATCATCGCGCTATTCAACGCGCTCCCCCCGGCGGATTCTCCTTCGGTCGCATTGGCGGCTGCGCAGATTTCCAGTGGGGCACAGCGCGGCTTGCAGATTCTCTCCCTCGGGTGGCGGCTCTCCCTTGGCGAGGACGAGGCCCTCGGTGAGGTCTCCGCTTGGATCCCGGCCCTGAACCAGTCCGCCATCGGGGTGATTCTGGCCAGCGCCGTCTCGGGATACACGGGCACGACCGCCGCGGCCGCAAAGGGCTTGGGAGAGATCGCGATGCAGGGAAGCGGCACTGGCTTTGAAATGCCGGCGAGCATGGCCCTGCGAAGCCTCCACACCGCAGCCGCTTTGCCTTACCTCCTGCAACTGCTTGACAGCGCCGACCCGCGGGTGCGCTTGAACGCCGTGGCGGGACTGAGCATGTCCCTGGCGGGGGTCCCGCCCCTGACGTCCGGCGCCAGCCCTCAGGCGGTCATGGAGAAGGCACTGAACCCGGCCTTCCGCAAGCAACTGAGCGCCGAAGACCAGGCCCACCTTCAATTCGCAAGCCTCGGCGACGCCGCCAGTGAAGCCGCGCTGATTGCTTGGTGGAAGATCCGTGCGCAGCAGATGGTCGCGGCGGGCCAGTAGCTCATCCCCCCGCTTCCGACAATCTCCGGTACCGGCTTGCAAAATGAATCAGCGGATCGCCTTTGCCCACCCGCGCATGCAGCATTTCGCCGACGAGAATATCGTGGTCGCCGGCTGTGATGCGCTGGTGAACGGCGCATTCCATCTGCGCCAAAACGCCCGGGAGCAGCGGGACGCCGGTCTCGCCGGGAAGCCATTCCAGACCCTCGAAACGGTGCTGTCCCGGACGTGAAAAGCGCTCCGATAAAGCTCGCTGATCCTCTCCCAATACATTGATTCCGAAATACTTAGCCTCGCGGAATGCTTCCAGGGAAGTGGCCTCGCGCCCCACGCAAATCAGAACCAGCGGCGGGTCGAGCGATACCGCCGTAAAGGAGCTGACCGTGAGGCCATGCGGCGCTCCCGCTCCATCAAGTACGCTGGCGATCGTGACGCCCGTGGCGAAGCGCCCGCAGGCACGCCGGAACTCCTCGCCGGCAAGCCCCGCAGGCGGCCTCGGGAGCTTCTCGCTTGACATGGATATAAATTCAATCTTATCATGTAGTTGACCGATGCGGGAACCGCGCTCTCCCCAGGTCTGGGGAAGGAGGCTTTTTTGATCAAGCTGGACATCATCAACGAGGTCGTGAACAGAACCGGCATCACCAAGACGAAAGCCGAAATGGCGGTCGAGACCGTCTTTGAATCCATGAAGAAGGCACTCGAGCAGGGGGATCGCATCGAGCTGCGGGGTTTTGGCGTCTTCAATGTGAAGCCCCGCAAGACCGGGATTGGACGCAACCCGCGCACCGGCGCGGAAGTGTCGATACCGCCCGGCAAGGCCGTGCGTTTCAAACCGGGTAAGGAGTTACAGACGCTGCAGTAGCTTTCTGCACGCGGCAGGCATTGTGTCTTCCCAGGAGCTATCTCCCGCGCCGTTCCCTTTCTTCGCGGAAAGCGGCGCCGGCCAGGGATACGCCATTCCGGCGGTTCGTCCCCGCGAGCGGTATTGGCTTTACGGCCTGCTGTTCGCGCTGACGGTTCTCACCACAACCGTGGTCGGCGCCGCCATGCAGAGCGATTTCGCGCGTAACCTGCCGTTCGATATCGAGCGCTCCTATTCGCAACTCCCCGGGTTTTGGCGGCATCCGGCGCTTTTGCTGAGCGGCCTGCCTTTCTCCCTGACTCTGTTGACCATCCTCATGGCGCATGAGTTGGGCCACTACCTGGCCGCTGTGTATCACCGCGTGGACGCCAGCTTGCCCTTCTTCATGCCCTCGCCGTTCCTGGGGACTTTTGGCGCTTTTATCCGCGTGCGCTCCCCCATTTATTCCAAACGGATCTTATTCGATATCGGAGCCGCGGGGCCGCTCACCGGCTTCTTGTTCCTGCTGCCGGCGCTCTCCGTCGGGTTGGCCTTTTCCAAGGAGATCCCCAATATCGCGCACCAGGGCATGATGCAATTCGGCGCGCCGGGGCTCGAATGGCTCATGGAGCGCCTGATTTTTCCGGGCGTGCGGTCGGCCGATATTTATCTGCACCCCGTGGCGCGGGCCGCATGGATCGGGATGTTCGCCACCGCGCTAAACCTGCTCCCCATCGGACAGCTCGATGGCGGCCATATCCTCTACTCCTTTTTCCCGCGCCGCCACGGCTTGATTTCCAAGCTGCTTTGCATCGCGATGCTGCCCATGGGATGGCTTTGGACGGGCTGGTTGTTCTGGGGTCTGGTGCTGTTGTGGTTGGGCCGCCGCCATCCGCCCATCTTCGACGATTCCGAACTCACCCCCGGCCGCCGCAAGCTCGGCTGGATAGCCCTGGCCGTCTTCCTGTTATGTTTCACCTGGGCGCCCATCACGCCCGGCGGGCTTTGACGCCATGCGAAGCCCGGCGCTAGTCCCATGAAGATTACCGCCACCATCATCACCCTCGACGAGGAGCGCAACATCGCGCGCGCCATCGAGAGCTTGCGTTGCGCCGATGAGATCCTGATCGTCGATAGCGGTTCCGTGGACCGCACCGTGGAACTCGCGCGCAACCTGGGGACGCGCGTCGTCGAAGCCAACTGGCGGGGCTTCTCCGCGCAGAAGAACTGGGCCGCCGAACAGGCCTCGCACGATTGGATCCTCTCCCTCGACGCCGACGAGGCCGTCGGCGAACAGCTCGAAGCCGAGATTTTGAACCTCAAGAAAACCGGACCGCGGGACGACGCCTACACCATGCCCCGCCTCGCGCGCTATCTGGGGCGCTGGATCCTGCACAGCGGCTGGTATCCCGACCGCAAGATCCGCCTCTACCATCGCGAACGCGCCAGCTTTGTGGGCGATTTCGTGCATGAGAGCGTGTCCGTAAGCGGAACCGTCGGCGGTTTGGAAAACAACCTCCTCCACTACACCTGCGATTCGCTCTCCGAGCACGTGAAAACCGTGGACCGGTATACCACTCTGGCGGCCCAGGAACTGGCCGCGCGCCGGGTTAAGGTCCCCTTGGCGCGCCTGATCGCCGACCCCGCATGGACGTTCGTGAAGTCGTATTTCCTGCAACGCGGCTTTCTCGATGGCCCCGAGGGATTGACCATCGCCCACATGGCGGCGTTTTACACGTTTTTGAAGTACTCCAAAGCGAGAAACATGAGCTGATGCGGGTGCTCCACCTGGATGCGGGCAAGACGATGCGCGGAGGCCAATGGCAGGCCCTGCGCCTGATCCAAGGCCTCCAGTGGGGCGGGCCTCCCGGCCTGCCTGCTTGCGCTTCTTCGTCCGAAAACATTGAATCCACCCTCTTGGCGCGCATGGGATCGCCGTTATTCGATGCCGCCCGGGACGCCGGCCTCCGCGTGGAGCCGCTAGGCCTGTTCCGCACCGCCATCCTGGCCCGCCGCCACGACTTAGTCCACGCCCACGACTCTCGATCCCACACCATCGCCGCCCTGGTAGGCGGCGCCCCGCTGGTGGTCTCGCGCCGCGTGGCATTCGCCGGCAACGTGGGGCAGGCGCTTTCGCCTGCCACTACCGCCCCAGCCAAGTGGAAGTACGCCCGTGCCGCGCGCTACATCGCCGTTTCCGAGTTCGTGAAATCCGTCCTGCTCGATCGCGGCGTCCCCGCCGGCAAAATCGCCGTAGTCTACGATGGCGTCCCCTTGCTGAACGCGTCCGAACCGCTCGACCACCCGCCGCGCATCGTCGCGCCGGCCAATGCGGAGGATCCCCGCAAGGGCGCCGCGCTGGCGCTCGCGGCCGCGCGCATGGCGGGCGTCGAACTGCAACTCTCCGGCAACCTCGAACGCGATCTTCCCGGCGCCTCCTTGTTCCTCTACATCACCCACAGCGAAGGACTCGGCTCAGCCGCGCTGCTGGCCATGTCGGCGGGCGTTCCGGTGATTGCCAGCAACCTCGGCGGATTGCCCGAAATCGTTCGCCACGGCGAAAACGGATGGCTGGTGGAGAATACCCCGGACGCCATCGCCGCCGCCATTCGGCGGATCGCGGGCGATCCCGCTCTGGCCCGCCGCCTTGCCTCCGCCGGCCGCCAAACCGTCGCCGAGCGCTTCACCATCGACCGCATGGTCCGCCGTACCATGGAAGTCTATCGGCAGGTGCTCTCATGACGGCGGCGCTTCTCGCGTTCCTCTTCGGGCTGTTGATCGGCAGCTTTCTCAACGTCTGCATCTACCGCTGGCCGCGCGACCTTTCCGTGGTCCGGCCGCGCTCGCATTGCCCCGCCTGCCAGAAGACCATCGCCTGGTACGACAACATTCCGCTGCTGAGCTACGCGTTGCTCGGCGGACGCTGCCGGCATTGCCGCGCCCGCATCGGCATTCGCTATCCCGTGGTGGAGTTGCTCACGGGGTTGCTCTTCGCCAATGCCGTCCGCACGCTCGGACCGACCGTCTTGGGGCTCAAGATGTGCGTGTTCGCAGCCCTCCTGACGGCGCTTCTCTTCTGCGATCTGGAAGAGCGCATCCTGCCCGACGAGCTAACCCTGGGCGGCGCGCTCGCGGGGCTCGCTTTCGCCGGCTTCGCGCCTACGCCCGACATTACCGCGCAAGCGCTGTCCTGGATCTTCGGCGCGAATCTGACCGGCCGGGCCGACTGGCTGGCCGAATCCGCCCTGGGCGCGGTGCTCCCCGCCGCCTTTCTATGGACCGGCGGATGGCTCTACGAAAAGGTCCGTCACCGCCAGGGCCTGGGCTTCGGCGACGTCAAGTTCATGGTCATGGTGGGCGCCTTTCTAGGGCTGAACGGCGCCTTGCTCACGCTGCTCCTGGGATCCTTGGGCGGTTCCATTCTGGGCTATGCCTATATGCGGATCGCGCACAAAGACCCCGTCGCCTACGAACTGCCCTTCGGCACGTTCTTGTCCGCGGCCGCCATCGTTGTAGGCATGGCCGCGCCGAACTACACCGGGCTGTTCTTCTTTCTGCGCTCCTAGCGTAAGACAGTGGGGCAGGCCATCGTTTCTTGTGGCCTGCCTTCTTCGGTGGGGCGGACCTCCTGGTCTGCCTTCTTCCGGCCTGTTGAGTTATTCCTTGGACTCTACACTAGCCAAAGCCGGAACGCGACCCGTGCCTTATCGTAGTTATTGATATACCGCCGAATATCGTTCGGCCGAACGGTCGGCGGCGACTCGCTCGCCGGCCGCAACTGGGGATTGCGCTTCCGGCGCGGATGGCCCGGCGTCGCCAAAGAGATACGCCCCCACCGTGCTCCCTGCCGCTGACCGGGCGGACCCAACCGTCGCCATCCACGCGGAGCCCGGCTATGCATCTGCGCTTCTCCTTGTAGGAATTGGCGAGGCGGATGAGATCCACCCGTGGCATGCGTGCGCCCCCTATAAGTGCACCGCTTCCAGGTCTCCCCACTTCTCCCTCAGATACTCCAAGACAAGCCGTCTGTGGCGGTGCTCCATACTCCGGCCATGGACCTTGCCCTTTCTTGTACTCGCCGAGCCCCCCGTCCCTCCCCTCAATCCTCGTCCTGCTGCGCCGATAACCGCGCCACCACCGACAGATCCTCTAGCGTGGTCACGTCGCCCGTTATCCCGTGCGAGGTCACGATTTCCCGCAGTAGCCGCCGCATGATCTTGCCGCTGCGCGTCTTGGGCAGCGCATCCGTGAACCGGATCTGCTCCGGCCGCGCGAAGCCGCCGATTTCGTGGGCCACCCACTGCCGCAACTCTTCCCCCAGTTGGCGTTCGTCCCACTTGCCTTTCTTCAACGTCACGAAGCACGCCACCGCCTGGCCCGTGATCTCGTGCGGCTTGCCCACCACCGCCGCCTCCGCCACCGCCGGATGCCGCACCAGCGCCGACTCCACCTCCATGGTGCTCAACCGGTGCCCGCTGACGTTCATTACATCGTCCACGCGTCCCAGAATCCAGAAGTACCCGTCCTCGTCCTGGCGCGCGGCGTCGCCCGTCATGTAGACCCCTTCCACCCGCTCCCAGTACTGCGCCCGGTAGCGGTCCGGGTCGCCCCACAACGTGCGCGCGATGCTCGGCCACGGCCGCTTCACAATCAGAAATCCCTCAACGTTGGGCGCCACCGGCTTGCCCGCCAGGTCCACCACCTCCGCCAGGATGCCGGGCATCGGCAGCGTGCCCGAACCAGGCTTCAGCGGGACCGCCCCCGGCATCGGCGCAATCATGATCGCTCCGGTCTCCGTCTGCCACCACGTGTCCACAATCGGGCAGCGCTCCTTGCCGATGGTCTTGTAATACCACTCCCACGCCGCCGGATTGATCGGCTCTCCCACCGACCCCAGCAGCCGCAGGCTCGACATGTCGTGCGCGTTGGGCCACTGGTCGCCCTGGCGCAGAAACGCCCGGATGGCCGTCGGCGACGTGTAGAAGATGTTGACCCGGTACTTCTCGATCAGCCGCCAGAAACGGTCCGGCTGCGGAAAGTCCGGCGCCCCTTCGTACATCATGGTCGTCGCGCCGGCCGATAGCGGACCGTACACGATGTAGCTGTGCCCGGTCACCCACCCGATGTCGGCCGTGCACCAGTACGTGTCTTCCTCGCGCAGGTCGAACACCCACTTCATGGTCATGTGGACCTGTAGCAGGTACCCTCCCGTGGTGTGCACGATGCCCTTCGGCTTACCCGTGGTTCCCGACGTATAGAGCACGTACAGCGGATGCTCGCTGTCGAGCTGCTCGGCCGGACAATTCTCCGATACGCCTTCGTCCAGTTCGTGCCACCAATGGTCCCTGCCCGGCTGCATTTCGATCGCGCTGCCCGTGCGCCGCAGCACGATCGTGTCCTTCACGCTCGGGCACTCCGCCAGCGCCTGGTCCACCGCATCCTTGAGCCGCACTTCCTTGCCGCGCCGCCACGCGCCGTCGCAAGTGATCACCACTTGAGCTTCCAGGTCCTGAATGCGGGCCTTCATCGCCTCCGCCGAAAAACCCCCGAAGACCACGCTATGGATGATGCCCAGCCGCGCGCACGCCAGCAGCGCCACGGGCAGCTCCGGCACCATGCCCATGTAGATAATGGCGCGGTCCCCGGCCTTGAGCCCGCGGCCTTTGAGCACGTTGGCGAAGCGCGAGACCAGCCGGTGCAGCTCTTGGTACGTGATCTGCCGCTGATCGCCCGGCTCGCCTTCCCAGATAATCGCCGCCTTGTTCTTGCGCGCCGTCCCCAGATGCCGGTCCAGGCAGTTGTAGCAAGCGTTGGTCGCGCCTCCCGCGAACCACTTTACGAACGGCGGATTCCACTCGAAGACATGCGACCATTTCCGGAACCAGAACAGCTCCTTCTCGGCCAGTTCCCCCCAAAACTCCTCGGGCGCTTCCGCGGCCTTCCGGCAAAGCTCCCGGTAGCCCTCCATGCCTTGCACTTGCGCGCGTCGCGCAAATTCCGCACTGGGCGGATAGACGTTCGGTTCAGCCATGGGGAAATCTTACCAAATCGGAGAGAAATGGTCGCCTAGCTGGATGCTGAAAAACCCGAAAAAGGCCCGTGCCGCCGCTGAACGCCGATGAACGCGGATAGGAAACCAAGCATTTTCGTTTGCTTATCCGCGTTCATCGGCGGCTAAATTGCCTTTTTCGGCAGGCTGCTGGCGCTGCGCTCACCCGCCCGCCGCCTTGAACTTCCCTCCCTTGATCGCCGCCGCGAACGTGCGGTAATCGGCGTCCGTCTGGCTGGCGTAGTTCATCGCGAAATCCCCCAGCGCCTTGGCCATCTTCTCGCCCGCGCCGCAGTATCCGCGAATCTCGCACGCATCCCCGGACCGCGCATGGCCCCGCGCCAGCAACTCGCCGGCCACTAGCGCCAAACTCCTCAGCCCAGCGCCCCGCAGCCGCTCCAGATCGATGCTGCCCTTGTGGTCGTTGAGTTGCCGCACCAAGTACTCGTGCGGCCCGACGCTGGTCCAGCCCAACAGCAGATCCGACAGCGGCTGGATGGCCCGCTGCCCTTCCGCCGCGCGCCGCCCCTGATGCTGCCCTGCCGTCTCCGGCAGGAACTTCGCGTATGCCGAAGCCGCCTCCTGCTTGATCTGCAGGAACATCGGGTCCTTCGGGCCGTTCCCCTCGAATACCGCCACGTAATCCCGCAGCCCCACGCTCCCCGTCCCCACCACCTTGAAGCCCACGTCGATTCCGCGGAATAGATCGAAGACGTGACGCCGGTCCGGCGCCAGGGTCTCGCGATAGGCGCTCAACGAACCAAGCACTTCCCGCTTGGCCTTCCCTCGAATCCGCCAGAAAATCGGCCGCTGATCGCGAAACCGCGCCCGTCCATGCCCGTCCGCTTCCGTGTACTTCTCCAGCAGATCGAGGGGCCGCGCCCGTTCGGATTGCCGCAATGCGGCGTGGATGGGTTCCACCCGCCCTTCGCGGTGCACCTGCCGCCGCGCCATCTCTAATACCGGCAGCCGCGAGAACTCGTCCATCGCCCGGCAATAGCTCCCCGCGCACGCCTCCGCCGCCGACCGGCACGCCGCGCGGCCGTGGCCCGACTCCCGGCCCGCCAACACCAGGCTCGCCGCCATCCGCTTCACGTCCCACTCCCATGGACCGCGGATGCTCTCGTCGAAATCGTTCAAATCGAACACCAGCTTGCCATCCGGCGCCGCGAACGATCCCAGGTTCTGCACGTGCGCATCCCCGCACAGTTGCACCCCGATTTCCGAGTTCGGCAGCCCCGCCAAGTCCGCCGCCATGATCGACACCGCCCCCCGGAAGAATGCGAACGGCGATTCCTTCATCCGCGCGTACTTGATCGGCAAGAGCTGCCGCAGCCGGTCCGCTCCCGATGCCAGTAACACGGCCATCGGATCGAACTGCCGCTGCTTCGGCCGCCAACTCGCATGCGCTTGGCGGCTCACCACCTCCCGCCGGCTCTTGCCCGCCGCAATCCGTTCTTGGGCGCTCGCGCCCACGGTGGCTTTCATCATATGGGCCCCCGCAACCTCCCATCGATTATGGCAGACCCTCCGGCCGCCGCCCAGCTCTCAAGACGCCTGAAGATCCCGGGTCCGAATTCCGGGTCCGAATTCCGGGTCCGCGGACATCCGCCGTGGGAGGCGGTGTGCTAGACTCGCGGGGTCATGTTCCGCTCCGCACGCTTGGCGCCTATCGCCTGTTGCGCGCTTGTCCTCTCCGCCGCCGGGCGCAATCCATGGTTGAGAATCAGGTCGGCTAACTTCGAGGTGTTCACCACGGCCGGCGAACGCAACGGGCGCGACCTCGCTCGCCACTTCGAGCAGGTTCGGAGCTTCTTTATTAAAGCCTTCGGGGCCGCGCCCGTGGAAGCCCGGCCAGTCCGCGTCATCGCCTTCCACAACGACCAGGAGTACCTTCCCTACCGGCCTAGCGAAGTCGCCGCGGCGTTTTACGCCGGCGCCTCCTACCACGATCTCGGTTCCGGCCGCGTCTTGACGCGCGACTACATCGTCATGAGCCGCGCGGACGGCGAGTTCTACCCGGCCGCCGTCCACGAGTACGTCCATCTCCTGGTCAGGCAATCGGGTCTGAAGATACCTCTCTGGATGAATGAAGGGTTGGCCGAGTTGTATTCCACCCTCGATTCCGCCGGGGCATGGCAGGTCGCCATAGGAAAGGCGCCGCTGAACGCCGGTGAAAGCCTGGACTTCGATAAGTGGATCGACCTCCGTACGCTCGTCGAAACCGGCCAGGATTCCCCTCTCTATAACGCCAAGGCGCACGCCGGCTTGTTCTACGCCGAATGCTGGGCTTTGACCCATATGCTCACGCTCGACGAGCGGTACCGGCCCGGACACAAGGCGCTGATGGACGCCTTCTCGGCGGGCGAAGGGACCGTCGAGGCCTTTCAGCGCGCCTACGGCAAGTCCATCGAACAGATGCAAAAAGACCTGCGCGAGTACGTGAAGGGCGATCGCATGAGAATCGTGCTGGTCGACCTTCAGTGGGACAACGTGGCCGAAGCGCCGGAGATCTCCGGAGGATCTCCCGCGGCCGAGCTGGCGCTGGCCGAAATGACGGCCGCCATGCCGGGCAGGTCCGGCCAGGCCATCGAAAGCTACGCCCAACTGTCCCGCGACTATCCCACGGTGTGGGAGGTCGAAGCCGGCTGGGGGGAAACCTTGTTGGTACACGGCAAGACCGGCGAGGCGGCCCCGCATTTTGCCCGCGCCGTCGATCTCGGCTGCCACGACGTCTCGGTCTTCCTCGAGTACAGCCAGGCGCTGATGGCCGAACGCCGTAACGACGAGGCCGTCTCCGTGCTGAAAACCGCCGCCAAGCTGAGCCCCGCCCCCGGCGACGTGCATCGGCAGCTCGGCATGGCGTTGGCGCTGACCGCGAACTACCCCGAGGCCCTCCGCGAGTTCGCCCAGGCCGGCAACGTGGCTGCATCCGACGCGGCCCGGTTTTTCTACACGTTTGCCTATGCCTACTACCGCACCGGCAATAAGCCTCTGGCGCGAGAGACGCTCGCCAAGGCCGCCGCCTGCGCCAAGACGGCGCCCGAGAAGACGATGATCGACGGGCTCCGCGAGTCCTTGGACTCCGATGCGGCCCGCCCGGCCGATCCATCCTTCGACGCTTCCCAAGTCCCCCATGCGGAACCCGGTCCGCCGCGGCTCGTTCGCCGGAATCCCGCGCCTGAGGGTTCGCTTCCCGCGCCCCCCAAGCCCGAGCCGCTTAAGGTGGCGGAAGGCGCGCTCCAGGCCGTCGACTGCAATGCGAAGCTTCTGCGGCTCCTGGTCGCGGATTCCGCGGTGGTGCTCCGCATTCTCGACCCGGAGAAAGTGGTGGTCAAGAGCGCGGACGGGGGCAGCCTCGAGCTGACCTGCGGTCCCCAGAAAGCCAAACGCGTTCGCGTGGAATTCGATGCGCCGCCGGGCCTTTCTCCGGGCATCGCCGGAGTGGTGCGGTCGATCGAGTTCCCCTGAGTCGGTACCAGCCTGCGCGGGTCGCACCTCGCGGCGCTGGAAACGCTACGCCAGCTCCCGCAGGAAGTAGTTGAATTCCTTCTCCCGCCCGATGCTGGTGTTCTCCCCATGTCCCGGGATTACCACCGTGTCGTCGGGCAGCGGCATCAGCTTCTCCTGGATCGAGCGCAGAATCATACGCCCGTCCCCGCCCGGCAGATCCGTGCGGCCGATGCTGTCGCGGAATAATGTGTCGCCCGCCACCAGCTTTCCCTCCGCCGGTATCCACAGGCTGATGCTGCCCTGCGTGTGGCCGGGCGTGTGCAGCACGTGGAACTCCGTCTCGCCTACCACCAGCTTGCCGCCATCGAGCGCGTCCACGTCAATCGCCACCGGCTCCGGCGTGGCCACTCCCAGCCATGCCGCCTGGAATCCCATCGTCTTCTGCAGCGCGGAGTCGTCCGGGTTCATCCAGACCGGCGCGCCGGTGGCCTCTTTGAGCTTCGCCGCCCCGCCGATATGGTCGATGTGCGCATGCGTGATCACGATGGCCTTCACCGTCAGCCCGTGCCGCGCCACAGTCTCCAACACCTTGCCAATATCGGCTCCGGGGTCCACCACAAGCGCTTCCCGCGACTGTTCATCGCCGAAAATCGAGCAGTTGCATTGCAGCGGTCCCACCCGGAGCGTCTCATGGATCATACGCCGATTGTATACTCACCATATGCCTTATGTGCTGCTCGTCGTCATGCGCTTCCTGCATTTCTCGTCCATGGCCGTCCTGCTCGGGGGCGTCGCCTACTGGCGCATGGTCCTCATACCGTCTACTTTGGCCCTCACGGAAGAGGAGCGCGCGGAGCTGTCCGAACGGGACGCCGCCGCCTTCCGCCCATTCGTCCTGGCCGCCGTCGCCGGGTCCGTGATTTCGGGAACCTTCAACATCCTGCTTTCCCCCGGACACGACCTCACGCACAACATCGTCTTGGCGGTGAAGTTGCTCCTGGCGGCGCACGTCTTTGCCTCGGTCTTGTTGGCCGTCCGTAAGGGCCGCCCCGGCCGCCCGCGCGCCCTCACCAGCGCCCTGGTGGCCGGCGCCCTCATCCTCGCCCTTTCGGCGTACCTCAAGGTCTTCTTCTAAACTGGAATCATGGGAGAGGGATACGATGCGCTACGCGGCGGCGCCGCTTGCATGGACCTTTCGGCTCGCGGCCGCATTGTGGTGCGTGGCCGCGACCGGGCGCGCCTGCTGCACAATATCACCACTAACGAAGTCAAAAGCCTCGCCCCGGGGGCGGGATGTTATGCCTTCCTGCTCAGTCCCCAGGGCCGCATCCAAGCCGACCTGCTGCTGTTCTGTTTCGAGGACCATTTCCTGATCGAGACCGAACCCGAGCTCCGCGAGAAGGTCTTGCAACACATCCGGCGCTACATCGTCGCCGACCAGGTTGAGCTTGAGGACGCCGCCGCGCGCATTGGCGAGGCCGCTTTGGAAGGTCCCGGCGCCGCGGCCGTGCTGGCCTCCTTGGACGCGCCGGTTCCCCTGGCGGATTATGCCCACGCTCCGTGGGGCACGGCCACCGTCGCCAGCGCCAGCCTCACCGGGCAGCCTGGCTTTCGCCTTTTCTGCCCCGCCGCGGAAACTGCCGGCCTCATCCGCCGCCTCCAATCCGCCGGCGCTAAACCCGCCACTCCGAAGGATTGCCGCATCGTGCGCGTCGAGAACGGCAAGCCGCGTTACGGCGAGGATATCCTCGAAACTTCGTTGCCTCAGGAAACCGGGCAGATGCACGCCGTAAGTTTTTCAAAAGGCTGCTATTTGGGACAGGAGATCGTCGAACGCATTCGCGCGCGCGGCCACGTCAACCGGCGGCTTCGCCTCGTCGCTCTGCCCGGCGTCGAGCCCGCGCCCCCAGGTTCGCTTCTCCAGGTGGATGGAAAACCGGCTGAAGTCGCCTCGTCGGTCTATTCGCCGCGAGCAGGGATGGCCATCGCTCTGGTCTACGTGCGCGAGTAGGGGCGAAGCATCGCCTCGCCCGCTTTTCCCGCCGGTTACTTGGTCACCAGCTCGCCGCTGGCGGCGTTCACGTACAACCGGGAGTCGCCCCACATCACGACCCATACCGGCGCCGGAAACCGGGCCGCGGATGCCAGTGTCAGCGAGAACTTCTTGTCCGGGTGCGCCTTCAGCCAGTCGGCGGCCTTATCCGCGGCCGTCTTGTAGGCGGCGTCGGAATCCACCGTGAAGGCGCTGTTCTGGAAGGGCATGGCTTCTTTGGTTGCGCCGCTCCAAGCCTCCGCGACGCCCGCCGTCACTCCCTTTTGCACCGCCCCTGCATCCGCGATCGCGTACGTGAAGTGCCGCGCTTGATGCAGGCTCGGCGACGCGAAAACCGCCGCCCATAGAGCCGCCTTGCCATCCTGGTTATTGAAGCCTGGCAGCTCGCCGCTCGACAGACTCAACGCCACAAGGTCGGTTGCCCAAGGGCGCGCCTGTTTATATATCGCGTAGAACGCCGTCTTGCCGCTGACAGGCTCGGCGGGTTTCGCGGCCGCCGTAGTAGGCGCTGGCGCCGTGCCGGCCGTGGGTTGGGGCGCCGACGAACAAGCCGCCAGGGCCAGTGCCGCGGCGGCGGCTGCAACAGTTCTTAAGAGGTATTTATCCATGTTTCCTCGCCACTCTATTGTACGGCGGCTCGGACACGTATGCCAGTAGAGAAAATAGAGAAAATAGCCACGGCGCCGGCCGCCAAACCACCCCGCCGCGCCGGTGGGGCGGCCCGGGGCGCCCACTGCCTTTGTGGGTCCGCCTGCCTTCTTCGCAGCGCCCTTGACGACGCTTGCCTTCGACGCTGCGCCGCCAGCCACGGCGCCAGTTTCATTTCTTGAGAATCTCCATCAGGTAATCGGCTGCCTCGGGCGACTTCATGCGGCTCAGTTCGCCGACGATGTACCGCACCATCTCGGGATCGTGTTCGCCCCGCGCCATGGCCACCAACTGCTTGACGTTGCCTTGCGAGGCAAACGAACTGGCAATGCTCCGTTTGACCTCCTTATCCTGCTCGGAACCGTAGATCCCTATCAGCGCGTCGCCCCGGCTCGGTTCCCTCAGGGACGTCAGCCTGCGGATGGCGTCCCGCCGCAGTTCGGCGTCCTTTTCGGTCTTCGAGATCTGCAACAGGCGGTCCCCGTCGCGATCCGCCGAGAACGCGTTCAGTACCGCGCGCTTGACGTTGACGTCGCTGCTCGCACCGTATATCTCGATGAGAAGCTGCCCGCTGTTCGGCCGGTTTTGCCCGTCGCCCTTCCGAATCCTCGGCACACCCAGATAATTGATGGCCTTCAATTGCAGATCGGGATTGCCCGAGCCGCGCGCCACCTGCTCCAGCATCTGCTGCGCCTTGGGCGAGTTGTTCTGGGCCAGCACGAACAGCGCCTGCTCCTTCAGCCTGGGCGGCTGCGCGCTCTTCAGCAGACTGTCGAGCGCCGTAAGGGCGCGCTCCGGGTCGGATTGCATCAGCCCGTTGAGCGCCATCAGCTTTAGGTCTTCGTCGGACTGGCTGTCGGGCGAGACCGCCTGGCCGTTGGCTTGCTTGACTTCGAGTTCCAGCGCCTTGGCGTCGTCCAGCCAGCGGCTGGAGGCGTAGGATTTGCGCAGCTCCGCAATCGCCGCCAGGGCGTCGTCGCGCCGGCCTAACTTGTTCAGAGTGTATGCTTTCCAGTACAGCGCGCCCTCCGCGTGGCTGCCTTTTTGGGAAGCGGCGTTGTTGAAATGGACCAACGCCGCATCCCAACGATGCTGGTCCAGGCAGCTTCGGCCTTGGTCGTATTCGAGATCCCCTGTCCCGCCGCCGAATCTCGCGAACGGCCCCGGTTGGCCGAATTGGAACGCCGCTGCCAATGGCATCTTCTCCTGCGCCAGCGCCAATTTCTGCCGGACTTCCGCCATCTTCTCCTGGACCTTCGCCTGGGCCTCCGCTAGCTTGCCTTGAGCCTTCTCCTGGGCCTCCCAGACCATCCCGTTCCAGTCCATGCTATCGGCCCCTAATTGGGCAGCCGCGGCGGGCATCGGGGCGGGGGCCGGCGCAAGCGGCGCCACGCCTGGCCCGACGCCTGACCCCACGCCTTGTCCCGCAGCCACGCCGGCGGCCAGCAAACACCCAATCGAGATCAGTCCGCACTTTCGAATCGTCATATCGGTATTCCTCACAGTTTCCGGGCGCCGGCGGGTTCGCCCGGCTCTTCCTGGCGCCGTACGTTTGAACCCAGCACCCGCATCTTGAATAGGATTCCTTCGGCCTTGAACCTTTCGCGCAGCTTCTCCAGCTCTTGCGGGGAGATGCGCGAAGGCTCGTGCGTAATATCCATCAGCACGCGCTCCAGTTCGTCCAGTACCCCTGCCACCGCGGCATCCCCGGTGCCCGCGGCCGTCTGCCGGTACAGGCGCGTTTCCGACACCAGCCCATGCGCGCGCTCCTGCTCGGCGGATATGTCCAGAGCGTTCCCGGGGTCGGCATTGGCCAGTTCGATCAGCACCATCTGCGAGCGCTCCAGGTAGTCGTCCACGGCCACCAGCAGCACGCCCTCGCGCGCCTGCCGGTCCGCCTCGGCCACCTGCGCCGTGCGCTGGTTCGCCGGGTAATATCGCCCCGCCAGGAACGCCGCCGCCAGCAGCCCGGCCATGGCTGTCCCGGCCGCCGCCCAGCGCCAGGGGAACCGCGCCGGCCACCGTCCCAACGCCTGCCGCCACCCCGATGGCCTGTCCGCCAGCCGCCCTTCAATCCGCCGCCACACCCGCGCACCGTACTCCGCGTCCGGCTCCGGAACGGGCAGCGCTTCCACTACGTTGAGCGTCCGCTGAAGCGAGCCGTAAAGCGCCCGGCATTCGCCGCATTCTTCGAGGCGCTGGCCGGCGTCCGCCGGTTCCCCGGCCTCGCCGTAGTAACGCAGGATCAGTTCTTCTTCGCTCAGGTGGTGGTGATTCATTTCACTGGACTCATCGCGGGCTCCAGCGCCCGCCGCAGTTTCCGCACCGCGCGGAAGATGCTGTGCTTGGCCGCCCCCGGCTGGCATCCCAACGCGCGGCCTACCTCTTCCATTCCCATGCCTTCGAAGTGCCGCAGCGCGAAGGCCCATCTCTCCGTGTCGCTCAACCGGCTCATGGCCGCCGCCATACGCTCCCGAATCTCGCCGCTCATCGCCAGCCGGTCCGGCGCCGGATTGGGCGAGGGCAGCGCCGCCATCGGATCGTCCATTTCCGCGTTGGCCGTCTGCTTCCGCTCCCCACGCCGCTGACGCGCGCGCATCAAGTCGAGCGAGCAGTTCACCGTGATGCGGTGGATCCAACTGCCGAAGTTGCCCTGGTCGTCTAACGCGCCAAGCTGCCGGTACGCGCGCAGAAAGCTGTCTTGCACCACGTCCTCGGCGTCCGATTCGTTGCCCGTCATACGATACGCCAGACGGAACAGAGCGCGGCTGTGGCGTTCCACGAGCACGCGAAATGCATCCGCATCCCCCGCACGCGCCAAGCTGACGAACGCTGCGTCGGTCGGCTCCATCCGGCTGTCTATATAGACTGCACCCGCGAAAAGCGGTTAGCGGAAACTCGCTGAAGAGTCGACGCGGAGGCGCGGAGAAAACCGCGAATGTGATTTCCTGGGGTATTTCCCCTGAGGGTTCTCCGCGTCTCTGCGTCTCCGCGTCAAATGCGGAGCCTAGTCCCATTCCCCCCTGCCGAGTCCTACCATTCGAACCCACCGCGCCGCCGTTCCAGGTCCAGCAGCCTGCGCTTCAGCGCCAAGCCTCCGCCGTAACCTACCAGCTTTCCCCCCGCCCCAATCACCCGGTGGCACGGGACCACAATAGGCATCGGGTTCGCCCCGTTCGCCGCCCCCACCGCCCGCACCGACTTCGCGGCGCCGATGGCCGCGGCCATCTCCCCGTAGCTGCGCGTCTCTCCATAGGGGATGCCCAGCAGTGCCCGCCACACGCGTTTCTGGAAATCCGTGCCCGCCATATCGAGCGGCAGGCGGAACTCCCTAGCCTCGCCCTCAAAGTACGCTCGCAGTTGGCGCGCGGCCTCGCCCAGCAGCGCGTTGTGGTCGTTCCGCGATCCCTCCGGAGGTTCCGTTCCCACATCGAAAAGGATGGCGCGCAGCCCCCCCGGCCCCGCCACCAGGCGCAACGTCAGATCCGTGGCAACCCTGGCATCTGTCCATTCCACCATGTCTCCAGTCTGCCACGCCCGGGCTGCGAAATTGACGCGGGAGACGCCGCGGAGCCAGACCACGCTGGAAAGACGTCACGGTGCTTGTGGTTCGGACCGATCCCCTCGCCCATTCCTGCTCTTCTCCGCGCCTCCGCGTCAAATCTTGAAGTTCGTCCCCGGTTTGGCCCGCGAGCGCGTCTCCAGTCTGCCACGCACCCGCCGGCCGGTGGGTTATAATACACCCAATTGCACTCCTATGCCTCTCAAGCCTTTTGCCCTTAACACTGGGACCGAAAAGAAGATCTTTCTGCTTAAGCCGAGGGGCTTCTGCGCCGGAGTGGTGCGCGCCATCGACGTCGTCAAGATCGCCCTCGATCTCTACGGCCCCCCCATCTACGTCCGCAAGGAGATCGTTCACAACAAGCACGTCGTCGAAGAGTTGCGCGCGGCCGGCGCCATTTTCGTGGAAGAACTGGATGAGGCGCCCATCGGCGCCCGCGTCATCTACAGCGCCCACGGCGTAGCTCCCACCGTCCGCCGCCAGGCCGCCGAGCGCCAATTGAATATCATCGACGCCACCTGCCCCCTCGTTACCAAGGTGCATTTGGAGGCCGTCCGCTTCGCCCGCGAAGGCTACAGCATCGTCCTCATCGGCCATAAGGATCACGACGAGGTCATCGGCACCCTCGGCGAAGTCCCCGAGCGCAGTTTCCTGGTCGAAACCGTCCAAGATGTGGACGCCCTAGCGCTGCCCGATCCCCGGCGCGTCCGCTATCTTACCCAGACCACCCTCAGCCTCGACGAAACCAGCTCCATCGTCGAGCGCCTGAAGCAGCGTTTCCCCTACTTGCAGGGCCCTCCCGCGCAGGACATCTGCTATGCCACCCAGAATCGCCAGATGGCCGTCAAAGCCATCTCGGAATTCTGCGACCTGCTGCTCGTGGTGGGATCCCAGAATAGCTCCAACTCCAAGCGCCTCGTCGAAGTGGCCTGTAATCTCGGCGTCCGCGCCTACCTCGCCAACGATTGCGGCGAGGTCAACACCGCCTGGCTCGAAGGCGTCCGCAACGTCGCCGTCACCGCCGGCGCTTCCGCCCCCGAACACCTCGTCCGCGAACTGGTCGCGTTCCTGGCCGAGCGTGGATTCCACCAAATGGAGGAAATCGAACTGGTCGAGGAGGACGTGCGGTTTTCCCTCCCCGCCGAGCTGACCGTCTCCATTCGATGAGCCTGCCGCCACAAGCCGCCAGTGTCCTCGAACGCGCCGCCGAAGCCGCCAGGGACCGCGCGGCCGGGCGCCTGGCGGGCCTTCAGGCGCAAGACGCCCACTGGTCCGCCGAACTCACCGCCGACGCCTCTCTCGAATCCGATTACGTCCTGTTCCTGCTCTGGCGCCACCCGCCCCGCAACGGCCAGTGGCAGCCGGACGCCCTGCCCCTCGTCCGCAAAGCCGTCCAGTCGATTCTCGACCGCCAGCTTCCCGATGGCGGCTTCGGCATCTATGCCCAGGGACCCTCCGAGGTCGGCGCCTCCGTCAAGGCCTACGCCGCCTTGAAGCTGGGTGGCCTTCCCGCGGACCTCCCCTCCATGGAGCGCCTGCGCGGCCGCATCCTCGAACTCGGCGGCATCCAGGCCGCCCCCATCGGCGTCAAGTTCGACCTCAGCCTCTTCCACCTGTTTCCGCGCCGCGGTTGCCCCAGCCTCCCGCCCGAAGCCTGGCTGCTGCCCTTCGGCCTGCCCAACCGCATCCCATCCTGGGCGCGCGCCACCCTGGTCCCGCTCTCTGTCCTCTATGCCGCCAATCCCCGCCGCCCCGTGCCTGCGGGCATCGCCCTCGATGAGCTTTGGCTGCCCGGCGCCGGCCCCGCGCGTTTCTCCGCCGTGGACCGCCTGCTCAAATGGTGGGATCGCCACGGCTCGGCTGCCCTTCGCCGGAAAGCCATGCGTAAGGCCGGAGAGTGGATCGCCGAGAGCCTGTCCCACCCCGATGCGTTCCATCCAACCATGTATTCGGTGATGGCGCTCGACGTTCTGGGCTATGCCGAAGATCACCCCCTGCGCGCCGAAGCGTTGCGCCAGTTCGACCGCCTGATGGTGGATGGCCAGCGCTTCCTTCTTCCGCCGGCGCCGGACGCCGCCCCCGGCAATCCGGCCGTCCCGCCCTCGATCGATGGCCTGCTCGCCATGCAATCGCGCGATGGCGGGTGCCCCGCTTTCGGCGCCGCCAATTATGGCCGCTTCGCCAGCCAACCGCCCTGCGCCGATATCACCGGCCGCGTCCTTGAAGCCCTCGCGGCGTGCGGCGTGGACCGCGGCCATCCCGCCGTCCTCCGTGGCGTCCAGTGGCTCGTGCGCAACCAGGAACCCGACGGAAGCTGGTACGGCCGCTGGGGCGTGGCCTACATCTATGGCACGTGTTTCGCCCTGCGCGGCCTGGCGGCGGCCGGCGAGAGCGATCGCGAGGCTCACATCCTCCGCGCCGGCGAGTGGCTGCGTTCCGTACAGAACGCCGATGGCGGCTGGGGCGAAACCTGCGTCGGTTGCGATCATGCGGCGTTCGCCCCCGCCCCCAGTTCCCCCTCGCACACCGCTTTGGCCATTCTGGGCCTCGTCGCCGGCGGCGATGCCGCTAGCCTCAGCGTCCGTCAGGGCATCCGGTTCCTGGCCGATGCCCAGCGTCCCGACGGAAGCTGGGATGAGCCGCCGGCCGGCGGGACCGGGTTTCCGAAGGTGTTCTATTTGAACTACCATCTATACAAGGACTACTTCCCGCTGTTGGCGTTGTCCGCGTTCGTCAAGGCGCGGAACGGAATGGATTAGCTTATGAAATTTCCCCTCGCAATGACCGCCGGTCTGGCTGGGTATATTTTTAAGAACAAAATGCGGCCGCGGCCGGAGTGGCAGAAGAACGCCGCGCCGGAGGCCGATGGGACCAACCCGTTCCGCATCCTCCCGCCTAAGACCGGCGAGAAACACTTGCCCCATCCCATGATCGCCAAGCGTTTCCCCATCGTGCTCATGCTCGAACCGCTGCATGCCTGCAACCTCACCTGCACCGGCTGCGGACGCATTCGCGAATACGAATCCACCATCTCCGAGCGCGTGCCCCTCGAGGAGTGTCTCGCGGCCGTCGACGAATGCGGCGCGCCCGTCGTCTCCATCTGCGGCGGCGAACCCATGATGTATCCCCAGATCGGCCCGCTCGTCTCCGGCATCCTCGAACGCAACCGGACCATCTACCTCTGCACCAACGGCATGTACGTTAAGCGCCGTCTCAACGAGTTCCAGCCCGACCGGCGCTTCTATTTCAATATCCATTTGGATGGCATGCAAAAGACTCACGACCTGTGCGTCGAGCGCGAAGGCGTCTTTGAGGAAGCCATCGAAGGCCTCCGCGCCGCCAAGGCCGCCGGCTTTCAGGTGTGTACCAATACCACCGTCTACAAACAGACGGATATGCGCGAGGTCGAAGAGCTCTTCGAGTACCTCAAGCAGTTCCACGTGGACGGCCACCAGATCGCCCCCGCCTACGGCTACTCCGCCGTGGACGACCGCGAGATTTTCCTGACCCGCGACGACGTTCACGAGAAGTTCCGCGATTTCGCCCGCATCGCCGAAAAGTACCCCGTCCGCCAGACTCCCCTCTACCTCGAGTTCCTCCGCGGCGAGCACGAGTTCCCCTGCACCGCCTGGGGCAACCCCACCTATAACGTCAAAGGTTGGAAGGGCCCCTGCTATCTCATCACCGATGGCCATTACAAGACCTTTGAAGGCCTCATGACCCAGACCCCCTGGGAATCCTACGGCCCCGGCAACGACCCCCGCTGCGAGCACTGCATGGTGCATTGCGGCTTCGAACCCTCCGCCGCCCTGGGCATCAACGCCGGTCTGGCCGACAACCTCAAGATGCTCGCATGGACCCTGCGCTAGCCAGCGAGAGTTTTTTTGACGCGGAGACGCGGAGACGCGGAGAAGAGCCGCACCAGCAAGACGCGATACGTCCCCTGTCTTTGGCCCTTCTTAGTCTTCTCCGCGTCTCTGCGTCTCCGCGTCAAAACATCCCCCAGGACAGCCTATGAAACCCGCCCTAGTCACCGGCGCCTCCGGCTTCCTCGGCTGGCACGTCGCCCGCGTCCTCCTCGAACGCGGCTATCCCGTGCGAGCCCTAATCCGCCCAGGTAGCTGCGTCACTGGCCTCCCACTTGAAACCGTCACCGGCGATCTCCGCGACCCCGCCTCCCTCCAACGCGCCGCCGCCGGCTGCGGCCTGGTCTTCCACGTCGCCGCCGATTACCGCCTTTGGGCCAGGCATCCCGACGACCTTTACCGCTCCAATGTGGACGGCACGCGCAACCTGCTCCAAGCCGCTAAGAACTCCGGCGCCGAGCGCATCGTATATACCAGTACCGTCGGATGCATCGGATTCCCGCACGGCGGTATCGGCGACGAAAGCTCCCCCGTGGCGCTCGAAGACATGGTCGGCCATTACAAACGGTCCAAGTTCCTCGCCGAGCGCGTGGCGCTTGAGTTCGCCGCCGCCGGCTTGCCCGTCGTCATTGTCAATCCCACGGCTCCCGTCGGCGACCACGACGTCAAGCCCACCCCTACCGGCAAGATCGTCCTCGATTTCCTGAACGGAGAGATGCCCGCCTTCATCGACACCGGCCTGAACGTGCTCGATGTCCGCGATTGCGCCGAAGGCCACCTCCTGGCGTGCGAGCGCGGCCGCCTCGGAGAGCGCTATATTTTAGGATCGGAGAACCTGACGCTGGCCGCCATCCTCCAGGAACTGGCGCGGATCACCGGCCGAAAGCCACCCGCCCTCCGGCTGCCCTATGCCGTAGCCTGGTGTGCGGGCGCCTGCAGCACCGCTTGGGCCGGCCTTACCGGCCATCCGCCGCGCGTGCCCTTGGAGGCGGTTCGCATGGCCCGGAAGAAGATGTGGGTCACCCACGAGAAGGCCCGGCTCCAACTCGGCTTCCATCCCGCTCCGGCCGCGGTTGCCCTCGCCCGGGCCGTCGAGTGGTTCCGCGGCCGCGTCCCCTGCTGACCCATGCGGATCCTGTTCGTAGCCGCCGACAAGATGGAGTTCGCTGGCCTCCTGGCCCGCGCCGATGCCGTCCAGGCGCCACGCCTCCCGGTCGATTGGGCGCGTCAAGCCCGCCTCGGCCCCCACGCCGTCCTGCTGGCTGCCAATGGGGCCGGCGCAGCCCGCGCCGCCGCGGCGGTCGACGCCTGCTGTGATCCGTTCCACCCCCAAGCCGTCGTCAGCACCGGATTCTGCGGCGCCCTGGACCCCGCCCTGACCCTCGCCGCCGTGGTTGTGGCCACCCGCGTCTGCGGCGCCGGCGGCGATTATCCCGCGGCGCCCCTTTCCGCCGCCTCCGCCTTCCACGCCGGTTCCGTCGTCTCCATCGGCCACATCGCCCGCACAGCCCAGGAAAAGCGCGTCCTGCGGGCCTCTGGCGCTTGCGCCGTCGAAATGGAGGCCGCCGGCGTCGCCCGCCAGGCCCGTGCACGCGGCTTGTCGTTCTATTGCATCCGTGTTGTAACCGACTTGGCGGAGGAAACTTTACAGAACGATTTCAACAGGGCCCTGCGTCCGGATGGGCATTTCGCTACAATATCTATTCTAGCGAGTGCTTTGCGCCGTCCTCTCGTCCGGTTGCCTGAATTGGTCCGGCTGAGGGGGCGCTGTGTTACGGCCTCGCACGCTCTGGGGAGTTTTCTTGTCACTTGCAAATTCTGAACGGAACGCCATTCCGGCAACCATGCACGCCGCTGTCTACCGCGGTTCGAGCGCTATTAGCGTGGAAGAGGTTCCGACGCCCCAAATCGGCCCTGGCGAAATCCTGCTGCGGGTCGAAGCTTGTGGAATCTGCAATACCGATCTGAAGAAGATCGAATACAACCTGCTCGATCCCCCCCGGATTTTTGGCCACGAAACCGCCGGCGTGGTGGCAGCGGTCGGCGAGGGCGTCGCTAAGTTCCAACCTGGCGACCGCGTCGTGGCCTTTCACCATATCCCCTGCCTCGTGTGCTTCTATTGCCAGCGGAAAGTCTACGCGCAGTGTCCCGTGTATAAAAAGGTCGGCATTACGGCGGGATTCGAGCCTGCCGGCGGCGGCTTTGCCCAGTACGTCCGCGTCATGGATTGGATCGTCGAACGCGGCGTCGAGAAGATCCCCGATGGCGTTTCCTTCGAGCGCGCTACCTTGGTCGAGCCGCTGAATACCTGTTTGAAGGCGGTCGTTCAGTGCGCTCCCCAGCCCGGCGAATTCGTCCTCGTCATGGGCCAGGGTTCCATCGGTCTGATGTTTACCATGCTCGTCCGGCGCGCCGGCGCCAGCGTTGCCGCCACCGATGCCATCCCTTCCCGGTTGGAACTCGCCCTGCGCTGCGGCGCCGATTCCGCCTGGAACCCCGCCACCGTCGATGTCGCCGCCGAGGTCCGCCGCCTTACCGAGGGCCGCGGCGCCGATTTGGTCATCGTGGCCGCCTCCGCTCCGGGCATCGTCCAGCAGGCCATGGCATGTTCCCGGCCAGGCTCCCGCATCCTCCTTTTCGCCCAAACTGCCACAACGGAGCGTATCGAAGCGTCCGGCGCCGACGTCTGTGTAGGTGAAAGGACCCTGTTTGGGTGCTATAGTGCATCATTGGACTTGCAAAAAGAGTCGGCAAATCTCGTTTTTAGCGGCGAATTGCCGCTGGAGGAACTGATTTCGGACCGCCTTCCGTTGGTTAAAATCCGTTCAGGAATCGATTTAGCGTTGCATCCTGGACCTAAATCATTGAAAATAATAGTTCTGCCACAGAGGTGGGTATAGTGAATAGCCAGATGATGGCCGCCGTGCTCTACGGCAAGGAACACTTGCAGGTTGAGCCAGTTGCCGTTCCCACAGTCAATAGCGGAGATCTACTCGTCCGAGTCAAGGTTGCGCTGACCTGCGGAACCGATGTCAAGGTGTTCCAACGCGGGTATCACGCTCGGATGATCGTGCCCCCCGCCGTGTTCGGGCATGAATTAGCTGGCGATGTGGTTGCGGTGGGCGAGGGTGTAACTCGATTCTCCGTTGGGCAGCGCGTGGTATCCGCCAATTCGGCGCCTTGCGAGAAGTGTTTCTTCTGCCTTCGCGGCGCTCAGAATTTGTGCGAGGATCTGCTCTTCAACAACGGCGCGTACGCCGAGTATATCCGCATCCCCGCGCGCATCGTCGAACGCAATACCTACCTCATCCCCCCGCACGTCGGCTATCAGGACGCCGCTCTCGTCGAGCCTCTCGCTTGCGTGCTTCGCGGATTTGAGGAAACCTCCCCGCGCGCCGGCGACACCATCGCCATCATCGGCCTCGGCCCCATCGGCCTCATGTTCGTTAAACTGGCCAAGCTCTATGGGTGCCGCGTCATCGCCGTCGGCCGCCGCCGCACGCAACTCGAGCGCGCCGCCGTTCTCGGCGCCGACGAAACCATCGTCGCCACCGACGAATCCGATCCCGTCAAAACCATCCGCGGCATGACTCACTCCCGCGGCGTGGATATCGCCATTGAAGCCGTCGGCAAGCCCCAGACCTGGCAGTGGGCCGTCAATTCCGTGCGCCGCGGCGGTACCGTCAACTTCTTCGGCGGCTGCCCCAACGACACTAGGGTCGAACTGGATACCGCGCTTTTGCATTACTCCGAGATTACCTGCAAAGCCACCTTCCATCACACCCCGGCGTCCATTCGCAAGGCGCTCGATCTGGTCTGCGCGGGTCACATCGCCGCCTCCTTCTTCGTCAACCGGGAGGAGCCCCTCGCCAACCTCCTCGAAGTCATGCGGCACCTGATGAGCCACAACGGCCACCTCAAGACCGCCATCCTTCCCTGAGCGGTGGTCGATCACGTGTTCCTAGCTCCGGCCGAATTCGTTAAGTCGCCGGATGCGCTTGCCACGCGCTTCTCGCTGCGCGACGCCCAAGCCTATAGCCGTTGGCTCGCGACCCATCGTTACGAGAACTTCCACGTCGTCAGTTTCCTGCTCCCCAAACGCCTCCATCAGGATTTCTACAACGTCTACGCCTTCTGCCGTTGGGCCGACGATCTGGGCGACGAAATCGGCGACCCCGCCGAAAGCCTGCGCCTCCTCGCCTGGTGGGACGCCGAACTCGATGCCATGTACCACGGCCGCGCGTCGCATCCTGTGTTCGTGGCGCTTCTCCCCACCGTCGAACGCTACGCTGTCCCTCGCCAGCCTTTCGCCGACCTCATCCAGGCCTTCGTCCAGGATCAAACCACCACCCGCTACCGCGACTGGGAGCATTTGTTCGATTACTGCCGCCGCTCCGCCAACCCCGTCGGCCGCTTGGTGCTCTACCTCTGCGGCTATTCCGATCCCGCCCGCCAGCGCCTCTCCGACGCCACCTGCACCGCCCTGCAACTCGCCAATTTCTGGCAGGACGTCACCGTCGATCTGCTCAAGAACCGCGTCTATCTTCCCCTCGACCTCCTCGGCCGCCACGGCTGCCCGCTCGAAGATTTGCAGGCGCGCCGCTTCACCCCCGCCTTCCGCGAAGCCATGCGCGAGGCCGTCGCCAAGGCGCGCGGTCTCTTTGCCGAAGGCCTCCCGCTCTGCCGCATGGTGGAACGCCGCCTCGCGCTCGACCTCGATCTCTTCAGCCGCGGCGGCATGCGCGTGCTCGATAAGATCGAAGCCCAAGACTTCAACGTCCTCGCCGCGCGCCCCGCCATCTCGAAGAGCGAGCGCGTACGCTTGCTGCTCGCCTCCCTCGCGCGCACGGCTTTCTCGCGGGCCGCCTGATGGATTCCCTCGAACAGTCCTACGCCTATTGCCGCCGCGTGGCCCGCTCCCGCGCCCGCAATTTCTATTACTCCTTCGTGCTGCTCTCCGCCCCGCAACGCGCCGCCATGTGCGCCATCTACGCCTTCATGCGTTACTGCGACGACCTCAGCGACGAGCCCGGCGCCACCCGCCCCGCCATTGAGCGCTGGCGCGCCGGCCTAGACGCCGCGCTGGCCGGCCGCTTCGGCGCCCACCCCGTATGGCCCGCCTTTTGCGACGCCGTCGAGCGCTACCGCATCCCGCACGAGTATTTCCACGAAATGATCGATGGCGTCGCCTCCGACCTCGACCCCCGCCGCTTCGAGACCTTCGACCAGCTCTACCGCTATTGCTACCAGGTGGCCTCCGTCGTGGGACTCACCGTCGTCCACATCTTCGGCTTCGACTCTCCCGCCGCCCTGCCCCTCGCCGAAAAATGCGGCATTGCGTTTCAGTTGACCAACATCCTGCGCGATATCCGCGAAGATATCGGGATCGGCCGCCTCTACCTCCCCGCCGAGGATCTCCGCCGCTTCGGCGTCGCCGAAGACGATCTTCGCGCGGGAAACCGCACGCCTGCCTTCCTCGACCTCATGCGCTTTGAAACCGCCCGCGCCCGCAACTACTACGACGAATCGAAGCCCCTCCTCGCTCTCGTCCACCCCAAGAGCCGCGCCTCTCTAACCGCGCTGGTAGGCATCTACTCCGCCCTCCTCGACCGCATCGTCCGCGAGAACTTCGACGTCTTCTCCCGCCGCGTCCGCCTCTCCGCCCTGCAAAAATCCTGGATCGTCCTCCGCGCCCTAAAAAGGTGACAGACGCATTTTAAAAAGGGGACAGACGCATTTTCGTCTTTCCGGCATTCACCCCATCACCGGGAACTGAAAAAAATCCGCCCCATCCCCTCAATAACTTACAGCCCCCGCTCCCCTAATCCTGCCCTTCCTGCCCGCTACCGTGGAATCGCCATGGCATCCCCCGCACAAATCCACGCCAATCGCCTCAATGCGCTACGCTCTACCGGACCGCGCACCGACGAGGGTAAGGCTGCTTCCCGCTTCAATGCCCTGAAATACGGCATCGAAGCCCGCTCGCTGGTGCTCCCCGGCGAAGATCCCGCCGCTCTCGAAGCCCTCGCGCTCGACTACCACCGGCAATTCAACCCCGCCGGCCCGCTGGAAGATTACCTGGTCCGGACCATCGTCCAGGCCGATTGGAACCGCCGCCGCTACACCCGCGTCGAGGCCCAGATCCTCCAGGCTGGCTTCGCCAATGCAGGCGTGCCGCTCGACGCCTTCACCGGTCTCGCCGCTCAAGTCTTCCGCCGCCTGGCCGCCGAAGAGCGCAGCTACTTCCGCGCGCTGAAAGAACTCCGCCGCGTTCAGCGCGACCGCTCCGCCGAGGAGGAGGAATCCCCCGATACCGCCGCGCCCGTCAGCGTCGCTCCTTCACAAGTGGAAGACCCGCAGATTGGCTTCGTTCTCCCCGATCCGCCGCCGAACCCGCCGCGCCCCTCCAAACCGCCGGTTTCCCCTCACCGCGGAATGTATCGCCGCTACTGAGGGCGTCGCTTCACGCCCCGGCTTCGGTGAGCGCCCGTGCCAGCAGATCTTCGACCCGCAGCCGCGCCGCCCACAAGCGGACGTAATCGAGATCCAGCGCCAAATTCATCGCCAGGATGCCCATGATGTCCGTCCACTGGCGTTCGGAAATTTCGCCGCCCGCTCTGTA
>Ga0182027_10001368_pt1 | contig 40958 bp, 29 predicted proteins | sample 712E1DmetaG_FD_121300 | JGI IMG/M metagenome (GOLD analysis project Ga0182027, IMG submission 121300) | Permafrost microbial communities from Stordalen Mire, Sweden - 712E1D metaG (Illumina Assembly) | ecosystem: Environmental > Terrestrial > Soil > Wetlands > Permafrost | place: Sweden...
GCCAATCGCGCCGCCGTGTTCGACATGAGCGACGAGGCCTTTGCGCACGGCATTCGCAAGGGCATGGCCCTGGCGCGCGCGCGACGACTGTGCCGGGACACCGTGGTCATCGCCCCGCACGCCGATCGCTACGAGCAGGCGATGCGCGATCTACTGGCGCGCGCCCTGCCCTACTCGCCGCTCATCGAGATGACCGACAGCAACGGCCACATCTTCATGGACGCGACCGGGACGCGCCGCTTGTTCGGCCCGGCCTACGACGTCGCGTGGCGGATCCGCAAGACCGTGCGTAAAGAGTTGGGCCTCGATCCCATCTGGTCGGTGGCGCACAACAAGCTGCTCGCCAAAGTAGCCACGCGGGTGGTGAAGCCGGCCGGCGAATATATTTTGGAAGAAGGGCAAGAACAGGCGTTTCTCGCCCCGCTGCCTGTGGAGCTCGTGCCCGGCCTCGACGATGGCGACCTCGTTCGCCTGCGCGAATTCCGCCTCGACCGGGTCGGCCAAGTGCTCGCCTGGAGCCTGCCACAATTGGAAGTGGTGTTCGCGGAGCGCGGGCACTTTCTCTACGAATCGGTGCGCGGGATCGACGCCTCGCCGGTGCTGCCGGTGGGCGCCGAGCGCCCCACGATCACCGCCGACCACGACTTTGGCAACGACAGCAACGATGTCGAAACGCTGCATGCGGCGCTGTTTTCGCTGATCGAAAAATCCGGGCGCAACTTGCGCCAACGCCGCCTGGCCGCGCAAAGGCTCGGCATCGTGCTCGACTATTCCGACGGCGTGCGCGTGGCCCGGCAAGGCAGCCTCGCGCCGGCAGACGCCAACGACCGGCGACTTTTCGAGTTGGCGCAAGGGGTGCTCGGCCGCGCCTGGACCCGCCGCGTGCGCATCCGCCACCTGCGCCTGTGCCTGGATCGCCTGACCTTTCCGCCCGCGCAGCTCGACCTATTCGCCGACCGCAGTCAGCTCAGTCGCGTGGGGCACGGGCCAGCTTTGCTGGCCGGGCCCCATCGCGGGAAGGAATGGAAACCCTTTGAGGGTTTCCATAACAACCAAAGGGATGATCGCCTGATGCAATCGCTCGACGCCATCCGCGACAAGTTCGGGGTAGCGGCGGTGGGCTACGGGCGCCCGGAATATTTCTTTCACAACTAAGGACAAGGACAACTTCGTCGTAGAAAATTGCCACCGCTTGGGAAAAGGTAGAGTCACCAAAAATGAAAAACGACCCTCTGCCGCGACTCGACGACCGACCCGACATCCAGAAGCTGCTGCTACCACACTGCCGGCTTCGTCGCGGAGACATATGGATCGACGCGATTTCTGGTCACAAGGTGGGTTGTTTGGACGCAGCCGATCCTGATGAAGTCGCCCAACTCATGGATGGCGGTAAGGCAGCACTAGCTATCCATGACCCGCCCTACAATCTTGTTGCGTTCAAAGAGAGAACCATCGACGAGTTCACGGCATGGTGCAAACGATGGGTTCGGACCACCCTGGACTGGCTAGCCGCCGACAGCTCACTTTACGTTTGGCTTGGGGCCGACCAAAAGGATGGCTTTCAGCCACTCCCCGATTTCATGATCATGATGCGGTCGTTTCCGCTAACCACCCGCAGCTTCATCACTATGCGCAACCAACGCGGCTACGGCACGCAGAAAAACTGGATGGCCGTTCGGCAAGAGCTGCTCTACTACACCGTAGGCAATCCGGTCTTCAACGTCGAAGCCGAGTACACCGACATTCCCAAGATTCTCCGTGGTTACTACAAAAAGGTTAACGGCGCGATAACCGAGAATCTGGAGCGTGGCAAATCCGAGAACATTCGCGCAGGCAACGTCTGGGTGGACATCCAGCAGGTGTTCTATCGCATGGAAGAGAACGTCAGCGGTTGCTACGCACAGAAGCCACTGAAGTGTATTGACCGCATCGTCAGGGCATCGTCAAACATCGGGCACCTCGTCGTCGACTTCTTTGCCCACTCAGGAACCACTCTCTTGTCCTGCGAAATCCTGAAGCGGCGATGCTTCACCATCGACACGGATCCGGTATTTTGCGAAATGGCCATCCGCCGCCTCGAACATTACCGTACCACCGGTCAGCTCGGCTGGCAGAACAGCCATGCCTTCGAGAACGACGTTCAGGTGCAATTCAAACCAGTTCCCGACGAATCAGACACCGTGAAAACACCGTCCGCAAAACCAGATACGTCTCAGGCAGTCCAAGGCGTCCTTTTCTGATCCACAGCATGGAAAAGCTCAGACTCGAACTCGACCGACTGATTGCTTCACTACCTCACGAGGCCGATTTCCGTCGCAAGCTGGAGGACCTTTTCTCGGTCTATCCGTTCAGCGAGTACGAATACATCATCTCCGCACTATTGAGTGCCGGCAAGTTGACATTCGATGAATATGTCGAGTTGAGGGAAGACTATATCGCTCGGAATCGGTTTCTCTATGTCTTCGAAATCAGCGCACCACGAGGCTTCGGCGAAGCTTGGGCACAGGGCCATCTATCGGAACTGGTTCCCGACCTCGTGAAGCCATCCAAGAAGCTGGACAAGAGTTACAGTGGCGAATACGACTTCATTCTGGACGGGGCCACCAAGATCGAGGTCAAGGCGTCTCGGGCCGTGGATTTCGACAGTGAAGGACCTCTCTACGTCAAAGCGCTCACCACCGATTCTCCCAAAGACTTCGACATGAATTTCCAACAGGTCAAGCCCGCCTGTTGTGACGTCTTCCTCTGGGTTGGCGTATGGCGCGACAAGATTCGCTATTGGGTGCTGGCCTCCCGCGAAGTTGCCGGCAACAAGTACTACTCCGGTGGCCAACACCGCGGGAATGTCGGGGAGGGTCAGTTACACCTCAAACGAGACAACATCAAGGATTTCCCTAAGTACGAGTCGCGGTCTACATCGCTGCTGCAAGCGATTCGCGACGCCTACAAACGACAACGCTCGCAATAGCCGAGCGGCCATGATCCCGCTGGTCGTTCGCTCGCATGGTTCGCTGATGTGGGGGACGTCGGCGCCGGAGGATCTGGTGGTGGCGGCTCGCCAGCACGGGTATCGCCGTGTCGCCCTCACCGACACCGACAACCTCTATGGGCTGTGGCCATTCTTGCAGGCGTGCCGCGAACAGGATGTCGCACCCATCGTCGGCGCCGAACTCACCGAGCCGGGCTCGCACCGCCGCGTGGTTTGTTTGGTCGAGAACGACGACGGCTATCGCAATCTGTGCCGGCTCATCACGCGCAGGCATTGCAAGAAAAACTTTGCCCTGGTCCAAGATGTCCCTGCCTTGGCGATCGGGCTTTTCGTGTTGGTGCCTGGTGCAGATCTTCTTGCGCCTTTTCACGAGGCTGGCGTGAGCGTGGCCGCGGCGTTGCCGCGCCGGCCGTCGCAGAGCGCGGCCAAGGCGAGAGCCGAAGCCCGGCGGCTCGGCGTTCCCGCGGTTGCCGTGCCTTCCAGCTTTTTTCTCGTGCCCGGCGATCACGATCTTCACCGACTTCTGCGCGCTATCGCCCGCAACACCAGCTTGTCGCGCTTAGAATCCAACGACGTCGCACCAGCCGACGCCTGGCTGGCGCCTCCCGCACATTACCAACAGCGCTTCGAGGTCTGGCCCGAAACTCTCGCTGCCAGCGACGAGGTCGCCGAACGACTGACCTTCACCGGTCCCAAACTCGGCCTGGTGATGCCGCCATGGACAGATCCCTCGGGCCGGGCAAGTTGCGAAGTTCTGCGCGAACGCACCTACGTCGGAGCTCGTAAGCGCTACGGCACCGAGCTACACGAAACCGTGGTCGACCGCATCGAGTACGAACTCGCCACCATCGAGCGCATGGGCTTTTCCACCTATTTTCTCGTGGTCGAGGAAATCGTAAAACGCTCGCCGCGCATCTGCGGACGCGGCAGCGGCGCCGCTTCCATCGTGGCCTACAGCTTGGGCATCACCAACGTGTGTCCGGTGAAATTCAACCTCTACTTCGAACGCTTCCTCAATCCCGGCCGCAAAGATCCGCCCGACATCGACGTGGACTTCGCCTGGGACGAGCGCGATGCCGCCATCGCCTCGGTACTCGATGAATTCCGCGCTCACAGCGCCATGGTCGCGTGCTTCGCCAATTTCCAACCGCGCATGGCCATTCGCGAGACCGCGAAGGTCTTTGGCCTGACCGACGCCGAGATCGGACAGGTATCGAAGCGCCTGCCCTGGTTCTGGCGCGAGGTCGGCAACGACGACATCGCGTGGGAAGCCGGCCGGCTTTGCCGGCCGCGAACCGTCGCGGGAGGGGATGGGAACCCTCCCAGGGTTCCCATGGCAAACGACCTGATTGAACGTCTGCGGGATCTCCCGGAAATGAAAGATCTCGATTTCCCCGAGCCGTGGCCCGAGATCCTGCAACTGGCCCAGCGCCTGATCGGAATTCCACGCCACATCTCCGTGCATCCGGGCGGCGTGGTCATCACGCCCGAACCCATCGATAGCTACGTCCCCGTCGAAATCGCGCCCAAGGGCGTGCCCATCATTCAATGGGAAAAGGACAGCACCGAAAGCGCAGGCCTGGTGAAAATCGATCTCCTCGGCAATCGCAGCCTGGCCGTGATCCGCGATGCGGTGGCCAATGTGCGAGCAAACGGCATCGCATTCGACGAATCCCGCTGGGAGCCCGAGGACGATCTGGCCACGCAGGCGAGCATCGCGGCCGGCACCACCATGGGCTGCTTCTACATCGAGAGCCCGGCCACGCGGCTCTTGCAGCAGAAGGCGCGGCGAGGCGATTACGAACACGTGGTCATCCACAGCAGCATCATTCGGCCGGCTGCCAACAAGTGGATTCACGAATACCTGCGCCGCTTGCACGGCGGCGCCTGGCAACCCATCCACCCGCTGCTCGACGGCGTGCTCGACGACAACTACGGCATCATGGTCTATCAAGAAGACGTAGCCAAGGCCGCCATGGCCCTGGCCGGCTTCGACCACGTCGAGGCGGACGGCCTGCGCAAGGTGATGAGCAAAAAGGATCGCGCCAAACGCCTGCCCGACTACCTTCGTCGTTTCATCGCCGGCGCGCGCGCCCGCGGCGTTTCCACCGAACAGATCGAAGCGGTCTGGGAAATGATCTTGTCCTTCGACGGCTATTCATTTTGCAAACCGCACAGCGCCTCGTACGCGCGCGTGTCGTTCCAGGCCGCGTACTTGAAAACGCATTTCCCCGCGGAATTCATGGCCGCGGTCATCAGCAATCAGGGCGGCTTCTATTCCATCGCCGCCTATGTCTCAGAGACGCGGCGCCTGAGCGTGCGCGTGTTGCCGCCGGATGTGAACCACAGCGAGATTCTGTGGCAGGGCAATTCGCGTGGGGAGCGGCGAGCTTCGCTCGACGCGGACCATCGCGCGAGGCCGAGCGAAGCGAGCGGAGGGGTGGGTGGCGGGCAGGGGCCGAGGGTTTGGGAACCCGCCCAGGGTTCCCATATCAAGATCCCTACCATGCGCGTGGGCTGGCTGACCTTGCATCACCTCAGCACGGAAACGCGCAGCCGCATCGTCGCCAACCGCCCGTACCGTGACCTCGTCGATTTTCTCGAACGGGTCCGCCCCGACGAGGAAGAGGCGCGCGTTCTCGTCCACGCACGCGCCTTCGATGGACTTTCCTCGGGCCTTCCTGCGGCCGAAAGCCACAAGGCCCAGCTTTGGCAAATCGCGGCCTGGCGCAAAGTCGCGGCCCAGCGCAAGTCAGCCGATCTGTTCACCCGCGCATCGGATATTCCACGCCCGTCGCTCGATCCCGACGACCCGCAAGCCCGCCTGCACGAGGAAATGCGCGCTCTCGGCTTTCTGTGCGATGTGCACCCCATGAGCCTTCTAAGTAAGAACCCTGAGAGGGTTCTTACCAACTCCCGCGATGAGCTCCGCCAGGCAAAGCCCGTCGGCGCTCACGCGCCGTGCGCAGCCACGGTCAACGGCAAGCACGTCGTCAAGGCGAAGGATCTCCCCCGCTTCGCCGGCCGCCGCGTGCGCTGCGCCGGCTTTCTCGTCACCGGCAAGGTGGTGGCCACCATCCAAGGCGAGCCCATGGAGTTCATCACCTTCGAGGACGAAACCGGCCTCATGGAATGCACCTTCTTCCCCGAAACCTACCGCCGCTTCTGCCACATGCTCGACCACCAGCGCCCCTACTTCATCGAAGGCAAAGTCGAAGAAGACTACGGCGCGTTCACTATCACTGTCGATGCCGTGAGCAGAATCGAGCTCACCGAAAGACATGCGAATGAGGAGGCAGCTGATCGCGACATCCGAGAAAGCGGCCGCTCTCCGGATGCCGACTTCTAGAGGTGTCGCCCACCCAGTTTCAGGTTGGGAACACGGCCGAAGCGATCTTGGTTGCGGGTCAAGAGGACGCCGCCATTGGCCAAGCAGACGCCGGCGATCAGATAGTCCGCCATGCCGATCCCCTGCCCTTGCGACTCGAGCTTGCGCCGCACATCCGCCGCGCGCTCGCTGGCTCCGGGTGTCAGGCCCAGCACGGTCAGCGCGGCGAGCAGCTGCGACACCCTCTCCTGCTCGGCAGCGCTCTTCGCACCGCTGAGCAACTCGAAGCTGTTGACAGCGGTTGTGGCCAGGTGGCCGGTCTCGATCTCCAGTTCGATCCGCCTGGCCCATGGCGAACGGTCGCGCAAGAAGTCGATGAGCACGTCGGAGTCCGCGATCATCATCGCCAAGTGCTCCGGATGCGAGCAATGGAGGCCGAGAGATCGTCCGCCGCCTTCGCGCCCAGCGAACCCTTGAGGGCGAGCGCGGTCGCAGTTCGGCTCTTGCGAGAATCGTCCTCGGCCAACATACGTTCGACAGCCTCCTGGACCAGGCGGGAAAACCCCTTCTCGCCTCGCCTGGCAGCGAGATCTAGCAAGCGGGCTCGCTGGGAGTCTGGGATCTCGACGGTCGTCCGCATGGCTGAACCGTGACATGCATGCACATGCATGTCAAACATATAATGATTTAATTATAATTACTTACCATAGTGGCAAGGCTTCCTTGCCTCATGCTGAACATTTGATTAGTGTTGGATAGTCGTGGACAAACAGGTCGACAAGCTCAACCCGGCCCAGCGCGCGGCCGTCGAGTACGGCAACGGGCCGCTCCTGATCATCGCGGGGGCGGGCTCGGGAAAGACCTCGACCCTCGCCCACCGAGTGGCAAAGATCATCGCCAAGGGCGCGGATCCGCGGCGCGTGTTGCTGCTGACCTTCACCCGGCGAGCCGCGGCCGAGATGATCCGGCGCGCGCAGCTCATCATCGGCAAGATCGGTTTGAAAACGGCGGGCAGCGGGAACACCGCCAACATCACTTGGGCGGGCACGTTTCACTCCGTCGCAAACCGGCTGCTGCGGCTCCACGCCTCCTCGATTGGACTCGATCCTTCCTTCACTGTGCTCGACCGCGAGGATTCGGCTGACCTCGTCGATCTGCTCCGGCACCAGCTCGGGTTCGCGCGTACCGAGAAGCGCTTTCCACGCAAGTCGACTTGCCTCGCCATCTACTCGCGCACCGTCAACGCGCAAGAGCCACTCGGGGCGTGCCTGAAACAGACGCATCCTTGGTGCGTGGAATGGGAGAAAGAGCTGGGCCAGCTTTTTTCCGCATATGTCGACGCCAAGCACGCCCGTCATGTGCTCGACTACGACGATCTGTTGCTCTACTGGTGGCTGATGATGTCCGAACCGGCGCTCGCCGAACGCGTGGGCGCGCGCTTCGACCACGTGCTCGTCGACGAGTACCAGGACACCAATACCTTGCAGGCACAGACTCTGCTCAGGCTGAAGCCGACGGGAACCGGCGTCACCGTGGTCGGCGACGACGCGCAGTCGATCTATTCCTTCCGCGCGGCCAGCGTGCGCAACATCCTCGACTTCCCCAACCAGTACGCGCCGCCAGCCGCCGTCATCACCCTGGAACAGAACTACCGGTCGAGCCAGCCCATCCTCGACGCCAGCAACGCCGTCATCGGGCTGGCCAAGCAGCGCTTCACCAAGGATCTGTTTTCGACCCGCACCGCTGGCGAGCGACCGCACCTGGTGACAGTGCACGACGAGGCCGAGCAGGTCCGCTATGTCACCGAGCGCGTGCTCGAACAACGCGAGGCGGGGCTTGCGCTCAAGCGCCAGGCCGTGCTCTTCCGCGCGGCCCACCACAGCGACGCACTGGAGGTCGAACTCGCGCGCCGGAGTATTCCTTTCGTCAAATACGGTGGATTGCGCTTTCTGGAAGCAGCGCACGTCAAGGACATGATGAGCATCTTGCGCTGGGCGGAAAATCCACGCGACTCCATCGCGGCCTTCCGGACCCTGCAGTTGCTGGACGGTGTGGGGCCGGCGGGCGCAGGACACGCCTGGAAATGGGTCGAGGACCACGGTTTTGACTTGCAAGCACTGCGCGCCTTCACACCGGCCGGTGCCGCTGGCGCGGAGTGGCCGTCGTTCTGCGACCTCATGCTCTCACTTCACACCCAGGCCTCGGCTTGGCCAGGACAGATCGGCGTGGTCCGCCGCTGGTACGAGCCACGCCTTGAAGCCTTGCACGGCGACGCACACGCGCGCTCTGGCGATCTGGAGCAACTCGAACAGATCGCCGGTGGCTTCGATAGCCGCGAACGCTTTCTTTCCGAGGTGACCCTAGATCCTCCCAGCGCCACGGGCGCCGAAGCGGGACCGCCCCTGCTCGACGAGGACTATCTGATCCTGTCGACCATCCATTCGGCGAAAGGCCAGGAGTGGGACGCGGTCTTCGTGCTCAACATGGTTGACGGTTGCATCCCCTCCGACATGGCCACCGGCACGCCCGAGGAAATCGAGGAAGAACGCCGCCTGCTCTACGTGGCCATGACCCGCGCCAAGAGCACGCTGCAATTGATTCGCCCCCTGCGCTTCTTCGTGCGCCAGCAGCACCGCCACGGCGACCGTCACGTCATCGCGCCGCTTACTCGCTTCATTCCCGAGACTCTGCTGGGCCGCTTCGAGCGTGTAACGGAACACGATCCCACCATGGCCACCGGCGACGGCAATCCTGAAGCCGGCGGCATGAGATTTGACGTCGGGGCAAAGCTGCGGGCGCTGTGGACCGGCTGAAGGTCAGCTACAGACTGTCCTCCACCATCTTCTCGAACTGAGCCAGGAAGCTCGCTGGAATCTCGACCAGACTCGGCGGTTCGACCTTGACGGGGTCGGCGAAGATGTCGATGGCATCGGGCCGCTGGATCTCGGCCACGACCTCGTCGTGCTCCACGAATGAGATGATTTGCACAGGCTCTTCCGCCTCTGGTTGGGCAACCGCACTCGTCCGCACAGCTGCGCGGGCTCGTTTGTGGGGCTCGACGGCAACAGTAGGGATGTCGGCCCGTGCGGTTCGAACGGCCGGCCGCATGGCTTGGGTTGCATGATGGTCAGGCATAACTGCTGCGGGAAAGGACGGTTCGGTCTCGGGTGCGCGAGAAGACACACTGACCACTGCGAGTGCGGCAATCATCAGAGGCGCCAATCCGATCGCACCGAGGTGGGCGCCGAGTTTGCCGAAGACCGGCGGGAGCAGCCCGCGCAAATCGCTCAGTCGGCCGCGCAGCCTTTCCAGGGCGCGGTGGATGCGCGTGCGGATGGTCGCGCCCGCAATTCCCAGCCGGCTGGCCGAGACCTCATCGTCGAGGTCGCCGTAGTAGCGCGAGAGCAGCGCCCGCCGAGCCTCGCGCGGCAGTTGCGCCACGCTGGCCCTGACCGCGCGGCGCCGCTCGCGGGCCAGCACGACGTCCTCGGGCGTGCCGGATACGGCGAGGCCGCGAACGTCGGCGATGTCCAGCGTCGCGGGCTTGCGCCGCCGCCACACATCCACGATCAGATTGCGGTAGATGCGTTCGAGCCAGGGCTCATAGCGACCATCCGGCGGTGGCGAGCGAAGCGCACGCAAGACGGCCTCGGCGCCAAGCTCCTCTGCCACATCCGCCCCCACGCGTCCCGCATACCGCCTCGCAATGGCATTTCCATGGTCGAGAAGCGCTTTTCCTTCCAGGGCGGTCATGGTCGTCACCTCCTGTCTGGATCAACGTCAGCCCACCCGATTCGTTCCCACCACCTGATTGAAATAATACCACGAACCGCCGGCGCCGCGCTGCGGTTAGAATAGTGGCAATCGCTCCATGACCTTCCTGTTCGGCATCCTGGTTATTGCGCTGGGCTCGGGCGAAGCCAGCCCGGCGACAAGTGCGCCCATGCCTGGCCGGGCGTTATATGTCCAACCCCTGGGAAATTGCGCCTCCAGGACACAGGGCGTGGACGAAGTCGTGGCGGCCTTGCGCGCCTTCTATCCCATCGATGTGCGCGTGCTCGCTTGCCAGGAGCTGCCCAAGGCCGCCTACTATCCACCGCGCAAGCGCTACCGCGCCGAGCGTCTGCTCACCTACTTGAACCAGCGCATGCCCAAGGACGGGTGGCGTATTCTGGGCCTGACCGAGGTCGACATTTCCACCACCAAGGACAAATTTCCCGACTGGGGAGTCATGGGCCTGGGCGAGCTGCCCGGAACCGCCACCGTCATTTCCTCGTTTCGCTGCCGCAAGAAGGCCCGCAACCAGGCTCACGCCATCCTGCGGCTGTCCAAGGTAGCGGTGCATGAGATCGGCCACACCCTGGGCCTGCCCCACTGCCCAACCCGGGGCTGCTTGATGGAGGACGCCATGGGCAACGTGACCACCACGGATCGCGAGCGCGACTTCTGCCCGGTGTGCCGAGCCCTGGCCAAGCGCAATGGCTTTTCCATCGCCGAGAAGCCGACGGCGGCCTGGCTGCGCGGCCGATGAACAGCCTTCCACCGCGCGGTCGCAGCGTGCTACTCGACGGTGTGATGCTAGTCTGTCGCCCATGAGAGGCGTTTCGATCCTGGCCGTCGCGGTCGCGCTGGCGTTCCATATCGCCGTGCCATCGGCGCAAGCCGAAGACGGCACCGTCCGCATCGCGTTCGTCGGCGACGTGATGCTCGACGGCGGCCCCGGACACGTCGTCACGAGCGGAGGCGACCCGTTCGCAGGCGTGGCGTCCGTTTTGCGCGACGCCGATCTGACTATCGCCAACCTCGAATGCGCCATCGTGAAGAAAGGTCGCTCGCTCGACAAGGAATTCACTTTCCGAGGACCCGAAAGCGCGCTGCCGCTGCTCAAGAAATACTTCTCGGCCGTGTCGCTGGCCAACAACCATTCCGGGGACTGGGGCAAGGAAGGGTTCGCGACCGAGCTCGAACTTCTGCGCGAAACCAAGTTGCCCTATTTCGGCGGCGGATCCAATGCGCGCGCTGCTCGCCAGCCTCTGGTCCTCGCCGTCGGTGGCAAACGTGTGGCGTTTCTTGGCTACAACGACTTTCCTCCCCGCGCCTTCGCGGCCGGTCCCGCCACGCCAGGAACCGCATGGCTTGTCGAAAAGGATGCGGTCAGCGATATCAAGGCCGCGCGCAAGCAAGCCGACCTGGTCATTCTGTTTCTACACTGGGGCGATGATCTTGTGCCGGCCGAAACCCCGGAGCAACAGACGCTGGCACATCATCTCATCGACGCCGGCGCCGATGCCGTGCTCGGCGGGCACGCGCACCTGACCCAAGGGATCGAGTGGTACAAGGATTGCCCCATCGTCTACAGCCTGGGCAATTTCGTATTCGACTACTATCCCAAGGATCCGCCGGTCTGGAAGGGCTGGATCGTCAAGCTGACCTTCGGCAAGTCAGGGCGGCCCTTGCTCGAACGCACCAACGTCGAATTGGATCCCGCGGGCATTCCGCATGTGGTGCCATGAGGTAGCGCCAAAACGGCCAGCCGCCAGCATCAGTAGGCGTGGGCCGGATATCCCGCGGCCGTCGCGTATTGGCGGTACGCGGCCAGAACCGCGTTGTCGTAGTCGGTGTTGTACACGGTACAGCTCTTGGTGCTGCCATAGCTGTTGTAGTTGCCGATGGCCATCATCGTATACTGGTCGGCGCTGCAGCCCGGAAACTGCTGCTCGACCTGGGCTCGATTCCCGGCCACGCCAGCGATCCCGATCTGAATGTTGATATCCGGATTGAAGAAGGAGTTCGCCCAGCCACTCGCGGAGCTGTCGGTCGTCAGATTGGGGTGACCGTTGGCAAGGAACCCCACGTTCTTCGAAAGACTCGAGCACGCGGGCACCACTTGCATGACTCCGTAACACCCCGATTCCGCCGTGGTCCAGCCGCTCGGCGTTCCGCATGGCAAGTTGGGGCAAGCCACGGCCTTCTCGTCGAAGCGCGACTCGACGTAGATGATGGCCTTGAAGATCATGGGATCGGGTTCGTTGTAGGCAGCCGCCCACTGCAAGACCTGGCAATCGAAAGCGTCCACGCTGACACCCGTCTGCTGGGCAACGAGGCCAGTGCGCAACGGATCGGTGTCACAGGACTTGATGCCGCCGCTACTCGCATCCCCGCCGTTGCCGTTTCCACCCCCGCACCCGCAAAGCAAAATCACCACGGTCGTGGCCGCGCTGATTCGGACCTCGCGCTTCATCGTTCAAGGTTACCACGGTCTCGAAACCAGGGCCGCGTTGGCCGCACACGTGCGAACGCCCTACACTTCGCGGACGACGGGAGAACAGCGGCCCTCCTTCCCTGGTCGATCACCCCGCGCGCACGAGGTCCGCCAGCGCCGTCAGTTCGGCTTCGCCGTTGTAGAAATGCGGAGAGACTCGCACGCGCCCGCGGCGGGGCGAAAGCACGACGCCCGCCTTGCTAGCCCGGCTCACGAATTCCTCGGCGCTGCCCGAGGGCGGCCGGAAGGTCAAGATGCCTTTGCGCACCCCGCGCGTCGGACCGGGTTCCAACCCCGCCTTGGCCAAGAATTCTTCCGCCTCTTCCAGCCAGGCCGCAATGTGCGCGGCGATGAGGTCGATGCCGACCTCGTCGAGCAGCGCGAGCGCGGCGCCCATGCCAAGGATGGTGGCGAAGCTCTGCGTGCCCTCTTCCAGCTTGGCCGCGTCGTCGCGCAGTTCGAAATGCAGATGGTCGAAGTCGAGCGGGTTCTTCACGCTCTTCCAACCCACAACCGACGGCCGAATGCGGGGAAGGATCTCGCGGCGAACGTAGGCGATGCCGATGCCGGGCAGTCCCAGCTGCCACTTGTGACTATCGGCGGACAGAAAGTCGATGTTGGCATTCACCACGTCGATGGGAAAAGCGCCAACGCTCTGAATGCCGTCGACGCAAAAAAACACCTCGCGTTCTCGGCAAAGCGCGCCGATGGCCTCGAGATCGCTGGCCACGCCGGTCGCGAATTCGACCGAACTGACGGCAACCACGCGCGTGCGCGGCCCGATGGCTCGGGCCACCGCCTCGCGCACGACGCCGCCCTCGGTGGCAGCGATTGGGCGCAGGAAAACTCCGCGGCTGGCAAGGTGCATCCACGGATAGACATTGGCCGGGTACTCCAGCTCCGTGCACACCGCGACCTCGTCGCCCGGCTGCCAGGCCAGCCCCTCGGCAAACGACGAAAGGCCGTGCGAGGTGCTGCGCACGAAGGTGATTTCATCGGGGGACGCGCCCAGAATGCGCGCAGCGAGGGTGCGGATCTCGCGCTCGCGGCGCACCCAATCGGAAATATTGGCCATGCCGTGATTGACCAAATCGCCAACCCAGCCTTGCACGGCATCGCGCACACGCGTCGAGGTCGGGGACACGGCCGCGTGGTTCAGGTAGTGGCAGTTCCTGGTGATGGGAAACAAGCTGCGATAGCTGGCTAGCGTGTCTGCCATGGTCCGCCCCTAGGACTTCTTCTTGAACGCCCCATTGCCCAGGTGAACCTCGCGCACGTACTCGATGGTGTCGAAGATGGTCGCGCTGGCTTCGCGAGGCGCGAAACCGAGTTCCTCCCGCGCCTTCGCCCCGTCGAAATACCAGAAGTACTTAGCCTGATCGGCCGCGGCGGGTTCGATGGGCGGGGTGCGGCCGAGGGCCTTGAAAATCGCCGACTGCGCGCGCGCCGCGAACCAGGGCCAGTTCCCCTTCAACTTCACACGCGGCGAGTACTCCTTGCTCAGGCGCTCCATGCGATCGAAGTATTCGGCGAAGGTCATGTTGTGTCCGCCGAGCAAATAGCGTTCGCCGGGTCTGCCCTTTTCCATTGCCACGGGAATGATGGCCGCCACGTCGCGAGCGTCGACGAAATTGATCCCGCCCGGCGGAACCACACGCACGTCGCCGGCCAGGAACGACACGACCTCGCGCGTGGACCCGATGCGCTCGTCGCCCGGCCCAAGCAGCAAGCTGGGATTCACCATCACCAGTTCGACCTTGTCGCCACAAAAACGCCGCGCGGTCGCCTCCTGGTAGAGCTTGCTGGTGTAGTACCCCCAGCGCGTGATGAGCGCCATGGGCGGCGGCGACGATTCGTCTGGCCACTCGTCGTCGCGTTCGGAGATCGCGATGGTGCCGCTGGTCGACGACATGACCATACGCTTGACCCCGGCAGCGGCCGCGGCCTGGCACACGACGCGCGTGCCATCGACGTGAACCTGGAACATCAGGTGCGCGTCCTCTGGCTTGCGCGAAACAAAACCGGCCAGATGGTAGACGTGCGTGATGCCTTCCATGGCACGTGCGACGTCGGACTCGGAGGTGACCGTTCCGACGAGAACCTCGACCCCGTGCGCGTCCAGCGCTGGCGTATTGAACAGCGACAGCACGCGAATATCCGCGCTGTCTACGCGCTTACAAAGCGCGTCCATGAAATGGTTGCCGAGAAATCCAGTGGCGCCGGTCACCAGGATCTTCACGACGACCTCCGGGCCAGACTCTGACGTTTCCGCGTGCGGAACGGCGGCGGCACCAGTGGCCCCAGCTTCTCTCCGTTCCAGGCCGCGCGCACGCTCTCGACGTCGTATCGCGGAGTGACGCCGTCGCGCAGGTTCTCGACGATCCGCTGCGTGATGGCCGAGCACATGCGCCAGGCTTCCTGATGAGACATGCCATGCGTGAGCTGGTGCAAGAAATCGATGGTAAGGAAGGGGCCGAAATAGACGCCGAGATCGCGTTTCTTGGGAATCGTGGCGCCGACCGGCATCGCGGCGTGCGCGCCTTCAATATAGGCGGGCAGAATTCCGGCATCGGCGTGCAGCGCCAGGTAGCCTAAGCTGGGCAGGAAGTCCGCCATCTCTCCGCTGCGCGAACGCGTGCCCTCGGGAAACAGCACCAGGCTCTTGCCCTTGCGCAGGACCTGCTCGGCGATGCCCAGCGACTTGCGGATCGATCCGCTGCGCTCCATCGGCACCAGATTGGTCAGATTCTTGAAATAGGCGCGCCGCCACTTGTTCTTGAAGAAATAGTCGGCGGCGGCCAGCGAGGCCAGTTCGTGGCCCGCGTCGCCAAGGGCAACTTTCAGCGCGCCCATGTCGAGGTGGGACGAGTGGTTGGAAGCCACGATGAAGTTCGTGTGCTGCGGAATGTAGGCCTCGCCGCGCACCTTGGTCTTGAGCGCCCGCGTGTAGAACAGTCGCTGCGCCGTGGCCAGGCCACGCTTCCCCAGCTGCGCAACGGGCGCCGGCAGCTTGATGTCATCCCCTTGCCCTTGGCTCTCGCTCTCGACGGGTTTGCGGATCTCGCGCTTTTCGAGCGAAGTCGCATGGCGCTTGCCCGTGACCATGTCGAACAGCGTGGCCACGTCGTGGGCGCTGGCGAACACCACGCCCTCGGGCACGTGCACGCCCGCGTTCTCGATGCCGGCCGCCAACTCGTTGTAGGTCAGGCTGTCGAAGCCCAGCTCGTCGAGCACGCTCGACATGTGCACCTCGGAGTAGGGCTTGCCACAGGCATCGGCCACGATTTCCAGGAACCAACTGTGGCTGGCCTCGGCGTTGCGGGCAGTACTGCCATCGACGGTTTTCTCGGCCTGCGCCTTGTCGTGGCGCATGCGCAACTCGGCCGTGACATCGCGGCGCCTGACCTTGCGCGTGCTCGTGCGCGGCAGCTCGCCCTCCCAGAACTCCAGCGTGCGCACGCGCTTCCAAAACGGCAGCGAGGTCGAGATGGTGCGGAAATGGGCCTCGATCTTCTGCTTCACCTCGGCGAGCGACAGCGCGGGCTCGACTTGCACGTCGGGCACCACCGCGCACGCCACGTGTTCGGCCACGCCGTCGGGCAGACCGACCACCGACAGCTCCTTGATGTACGGCGAGTCCTTATACAGATCCTCGATCTCGTCGGGATAGACGTTCTTGCCGTTGGCATCGATGATGATGTCTTTGCTGCGGCCGACGATGTAGAGGTTCCCCTCGTCGTCGAAGCGACCAAGATCGCCAGTGTGGAACCAACCGTCACGAATGGCGTGGCTAGTGGCTTCCTCGTCCTGCCAGTACCCGGCCATGACGTTCTTGCCGCGCGCGATGACTTCGCCCACGCCGGAATTGTCGGGACCGTCGATCTTGACCTCGACCCCGGCCAGCGGTTGCCCCACCGAACCGGCGATGGGCTTCTTCTTGGGCGTGCTGACCGAAAGCACCGGCGAGGTTTCGGTCAGGCCATAGCCTTCGAAGAAATCGAAGCCCATGCCGTAGAAGGTCTTGAGCACATCGGGCGGCAGGGCCGAACCGCCGCTGATCATGTAACGGATGCGTCCGCCCAGCTTCTCGTGCACGGGCAAGAACAGCAGCATGCCGAGATCGAGGCCCGTGCGCGCGCGCAGCTCGAAGTTGACGTCGGCAAGCGCCTTGACCGCGGATTCGAGAATCTCGGACTTGTCCGAGAATCGCTGCAAGACCCGACGGCGTAGGGTCTCCCACAACGCGGGCACGCCGACGATGGCGGTGATCTTGCCGTGCTTGAGCGCGTGGTTGATGGTGTCGCCGGTGAGATCGGGGATGTAGGTGATGCGCGTGCCGTGCGACAGCGGAACGAGCAAACCTGCCGTGAATTCAAACGTGTGGTGCAGGGGCAGGACCGACAACATGCAGTCCGAAGTGCCGAGCTCGAAGATGCGCGACAGCTCCGCCACCATGAAGGTGAAGTTCCGGTGCGTGAGCATCACGCCTTTGGGGTGGCCGGTGGTGCCCGAGGTGAAGATGAGCGACGCCACCGAGTCGGCAGTGTGCTTGGTCAGAAGCGACTTCCGGCGCTCGTTTTCAACTGCCTCATCGAGAAGCTCGAACACCTTCTCGAATGGCCAGATCTTGATTGCCAGCCCCGCATCGGCCAGCTCGCGTCCTAGCGTTGGACGTTTGTCGAGCAAGTCCTCGCCCAAAATGATCCCGGCAGCCCCCGAGGCGCGCGCGATGTTGACGACCTCTGCACTTGTGGAGTCGTTGGCCACGGGCACCGCCGTGGCGCCGACCTTGAGAATCCCGAAATAGCACATGGCCCATTCGGGCGAGTTCTTGGCGAAGAGAATCACTCGGTCGCCGGCCTTGACCGACTCGCCGACGAGAAACGTCCCTGCCCGCTCGGCCAGTTCGCGCAGATCGCGATAGCTGTACGATTCCTGGCGACCGCCGCGCTCCATGCGCATGGCGGTTCGCTTTGCGTGCAGCTTGGTTGTGGTGTCGAAGAGTTCGAGCAAATCGCGGTAGGCGTACACGCTCTTGGGTTTGGGCGCGTAGGTTTCGTCGAGCTCGGGCAGCACCCACTTCTGCAAACCCGGAAAGTGGATGTTCATGAAGTAGTCGTACCAGTCGATGGTCTCGGGCGACCACGGCACAAGCGCTCGTTCGTCAGGCGGCAGCCGGTCGCGCAGAGCCCGGATGTTGTCGGCGCGCAGGACGTACGCGTTGTCGAGAATGAACGGCCGGAACAAATCGATATCGCGGCCGGCGTCCTTGGTGACGCGCTTCAGGTCGTCCACCTTCTTCTTGACGGCGTCGACCCAATTGCCGAATCGACCACCGCCCCAGCCGGGACGAACCTTGTCGAGCGTGTCCGAAACCTTCTCGGTCATGCGGCTGATGAGTGGCAGCGAGGTGCGGTCGTATTCGTCGTAGCTGACTGGCCGGAATTCCATGCGCGCGGCCAGCTCGTTGAGGAACTTGTTGCCGGTTTCCTTGCTCTGAAAACGCTGGCGTTTGTAAAGGCCGGTCAGCGTCGTCACGCGGCCGATGCGCGAAGGATTGAGGTCGCCGCTGGCCAGCTGGTGCACCAGCGCCGGCTGCTCCACGCACGCTTGCGCCGCCACCATCAGCATGCCGCCCGCGATGTGATCCACCGGCACCATGTCGAGAATCAGCGATTCCGACACGGGCAATTTGTTCTGACCCTTGAGCGCCAGGTAGACGAGAGGCGCCGACGTCGTGAACCCTTCGTTCCAGCCCTTGAACGGATACGCGATCGAGCTTTCCACGATGGCGGGGCGGACGATAGAGCGCACGATCCCTGTTTCACGTGCAACCAGCTGATCGCCAATGCTCTTCGTGTACGTGTAGATGTTGGGCCAGCCCCATTCCTTGGCGCGCTGGATCCCGCGTTCGGTCAGCTCGGTGCGCACCCAGTCCTTGCGCTCGCGCGCCAGGCCCATCTTGAGCGATGCCTCGTCGTCCGGATCGCGGTTCGCATCGTGCAGAAAGTCGCGCGCCTTCTGGCGCAGCTTCGCCACCACCTGGGCATCGTCGGCCTGGGCACGCACCTCGGCGGCGATGCGCGCGCAGTCGGCGATCTCCTGCTCGACGTTGAACTTGGTCGCGGGCAAGTCGCGCCAGCGCGGAAAATAGCCATCGAGCTTTTCGCTCTCCCAGATCTCGCCACTGCGGTTGCCGGCCACGAAGCAAGTGCTGGTGTGGATCAGCGCCGGCCGCTTCATGCGTTTGACAAAGGCGATGACGTTTTTCGTGCCTTGCACGTTGGTGCGCAGGGCCGATTCCAGCGGCGGGTTGAAAGTCACCTTGCCCGACGAATTGATGACGACGTCGATGTCGCCGGCCACTCGCGCGGCATCCTCGTCGGAAAGTCCCAGATTGACTTCGGTGATGTCGCCGTCGACCACGCGCACCTTGTCTAACAGGAACGCGCGCAGTCCGTCCCCATGCTGCTCGCGCAGCGGATCGAAGGTGTGCGAGGGGACTACGTGATCCCAGAAGCGCGCCTCGCTGGACGTACCGCTTCCGCGCCGGACCATGACGTACACGCGGCCGACCTCGGGAAAATTGCGCAGCAGCATGCTGAGCAACACCTTGCCCAGAAACCCAGTCGCGCCCAGCACGAACACGTGCCGGCCGCGGTAGATGTCCCGCACCGAAAGAACGGAAGCCGCCGCGCGTTCGCTCATGGCCGCTGCACCCGACCTACTCGACATCCGCCATCAAGATGGGCGGCCACTTCATCAGCGTGATCGAAGCCGACGGTCCCACGAAACTGCGTGCGGTGGAGATGGCCTCGGTCAGTGACTCGGCCCTGTCCCAGCCCATGCGCGCCGGAACGTGCGCGTTCTTGGCGCCGGCCACGATGACCTTGCCGATGTGGTTGCGCCCGTTCTCGCCCCAGTACCACATGAAGAACGGGTGCGCGCCGTGGTAGGCGTTTCCACGCCGGTACATCTCGATGTAGCTTGGGTTGCGCGCGAATTCTTCTTCGTACTTGTGCTGCAGCTTGCGAGCGTCGCGCGTCTCGGGCAGCAGGCGGTTGAAGAACTCGATGTAGCTCGGGTGGAACTTGTGATCGAATTCGTCGTGGCAGGGGTGGCACAGAATCACCGCCCCACCCTTGCGCAGCACGGGCTTGCCCCGATAGAAATTGTGAAAATAACCCATGCCCATGACCTGAACCAGAATCGGATTCAGGATCGAATTGATGTTGTACGGGGATACGTACGGAATGGGGAAGATGACGATGTCGCTCTGACCCTTGAGGCTGACCATGTACTGGTCGTTCAGCTTGGCCAGGATGCGCTGGTGCACGGGCTCGGTCTTGCCCGCGTAGCACGCGATGAGTTCGTACTCGGCCGGAATGTTCTGGAAGATCTTGCGCTTGGCCGCGGTCGGCAGTTTCGACAAGCCGAAGCGCATGGCTTCGTACTTCATGCGGTCGAATTCCGAAAACTCGTCCTCGTTGCGGCCCAAAAAGTCGGTCGCGCTGCCGAACATGCGGTTGTTGAGCGCGGTCTCGATGTGAAACACCTTCATGTGTTGATCGACGATGGCGCCCTGGCGCTCGATCTTGGTGTTCATCTCGGAGCGCGGCGGATCCATGTAGCTGTCGCAGGCCGCGATGGTGTCGGGATCGTGGTGTACGCGTACGCTCTCGTAGTCACACAGCCCCACCGCCACCGACTTGTGCCCGCCGTCCATGGGCACGAGGTTGATGTTCACGTAGATGGTGAGGTCGCTCTCGACGGCGCGGCGGTTGATGTTGACCGTCTCGCCCTTGGCGGTCTTGCCCAGGTGAACGATCCCGTCGGGATCCTCGGCGTCGTGGTTGTAGTAGCGGTCGGGGTGGAAGGCGTCGAAGATCTTCTTGCCCACCATGCGCTTCATCTCGCCGTCGGTCATGCGCCGATGCAGCGAGTTGGCGATGACGAGATGGATGTCGTCCACGCCGTTGGCGTCGAGCATTTCGAGCAGGATCTCGATGACGGTCTGCCGGATATCCGGCGTGCGCATGGGCGGCAGCGGCAGGCTGATGTCGTCGATGGCGATGGTCACGCGCATGCCCGGCGCCAGCTGCGCATACAGCGGATCGGCGTCCAGCGGATGGTTCAGGGCGTACCGAATGGCGGCGCCAGGATTGTTCAGCCCTTCGATGGGCGGCTTGCCGTACACCACGCGCGTGCCGACTGGCAGGTCCTCGCACAGGATGTCCTCCCCGGAAAAGATCAGGCGCGGCGCCGAGTCGTTGTCGATATAGACGACCTCGTCGCCTTCCTTGTGCCGGGGCACGGGCCCGCGCAGGGCCTTCGATTCACGCTTGCTCATCTTCGTTCTTCTGATTTCTTGGCTATCGCAGGTCACTATCGCAGGTCGAGGATCGGCCAATCGTGTTGCAGGGCCGTGTTCTTCAGTCGGAAATCCGGGTTCACCGCCGTCGGGTGGCCGACCACGGAGAGCATAGGCAAATCGCTCATGCTGTCCGAGTAGCTATAACATTCGGAGAGATTGAGCCCCTCCTTTTCGGCGTAGATGCGCATCCAGCTAGCCTTGGTCGCGGCCGCCATCACTGGCGGCAAGAGACGCCCGGTGGCCTTGCCATCCACGAATTCGAGGTGGTTGGTGACCATGTCGTCGATCCCCAGATGACGCACGAGCGGAATGGCGGTGAAATCGATGGCGCCGGTGACCAGCACCTGGCGCAGCCCGAGCTGCCGCGATTTCTCGATGAGCTGGTAGGCCCCAGGAAAAATCGACGGCTTGATCACTTTGTCGAAGAGTTCTTCGGCCAGGTATCGCAAGCGGTCTTCGGACTCGCCTTTGTATCGGCGGAAGAAGATGTCGTTGAACAGCCGGCGGTCGAAAAAGTCCGCCGCCACGAACGCGGGAATGCTGAGCACGGTGGACAGCGTGCGCGAGATGCTACGCACGACCCCTTGCTGGTTGCGCGCGTTGTACGCGAAGGCATGGACGAGATTCGTCCGGCACAGGGTGCCGTCCAAATCATAGAACGCTGCGGCGGCCATGGATTGAATGGCAGCGTATATCACACGGAGAGGAGAGGTTCACACTTGACAGTGTCCCGCGACCGCCCGCTTACACTGCGCGAACCGTCGGAGGCTATGACGCCCCATCCAACGCGCCATCCGACGCGTCGTCCTGATGCGGCAACAATGCGCGATCCCCAGTCCCGCCTTTTTTTGCAATGGGGTATAAATGTCAGGCGATGGTCCAACTACTCAATCCCCGCGTCCTGGTCGCATCCCTGGTCTTGCTCGTAGCCTCGATGAGCTGCGCGCACCCCAAGCCGGCACCTGCGCCGATGATGTATCGGCCCGCGCCGACACCACTTCCACCACCGCCACCGCCACCCAAGATGGCCAAGCTGGTGGTCCTGCCGCTGGACAAGCTGGCCCTGCCAGGCACTGCCGAGGAGCTCAACGCCAAGTTGGCGCAGGTCAGGTTGCCCGGCACGGGGGATGCCGTGCTCGCCACCGTGAGCATGGAGACCGCGCAGCTGCAATCCGAGTGCGCCGAAGCCACGGAGACCTGCTACCTCAAGATCGCCAGGCTCGTAGATACCGATCGGCTGCTTTGGGCTCAAGTCGAGAAGGTCGCCGGCAAGGGCAAAAAGAAGGCAAAGAAGAGCGGCACACGAATCCAAATCGTCCTCTTCGATCGAGACAAACTCAGCGTATCGGGCCAAGCCGACGAGACCTTCGCGGGACCTATCACTGGCGAAGAGTTGGACAAACTGATCGCCGCCGCGACCGGCGTACGTCCAGGTCAAACGCCCGAGGCACCACCGGCGGCAGCACCGCCGCCCGCAGCACCACCAGCGGCGGCGCCAGCACCTGCCGCACGCCCCGCCTATGCACCACAACCGGGCGCTCGCCAGCCAGGCCCGCCGCCCACGCCGGCGCCAGCCGGCTATCAACCACAGCCAGGCTATCAGGCGCCGTCCTCCGCACCACCGCCGGCTAGCTATCAACCGCCCACCTCGACACCGCCCCCAGGGACCTATCAGCCGCCGGCGGCCTCGCCGTCGCCGCCGGCCTATGCCCCGCCCGCCGCCCAGCCACCACCCGCTGCCGCGCCGCCGCCGCCTGCCTATGCGCCTCCCGCGGCCTCGCCGCCTAGCTATGCGCCGCCGCCCGCCTCGCCTCCGTCCGCACCATCGCCTTCACCAGCGAGGTGGCAATGAATCCGGTAAAATGTCCCAATTGCCGGTTGTCGCTGCCGCAAAACTGGACAGGGATGAGCGATCCCAACGCCAAGTGTCCCTACTGTGGAAAGATGCTGGCGAGCCCACCCGCCCCCGCGGGCGCACCACCGCCGGCACCGCCGGTCGCGCCGCCTCCGCAAGCCGCCAGGCCGGCGAAGACCATGCTTTGGGGCGTGGGTGGACCTATCCCCGGTCCCCCCGCTCCAAAGCCCGCGCCCGACTTCGCACCACAGCCGGTTTCCAAACCAATGACTTCCGCCACAAGGGACGCATTGGCCATGTCCGCAACGGCAAATCGCGACTCGATCGCCGAGCCAGCGCATGCGGCGTTCACGGCGCCTGCGGAGCCACGCCCCGCTCCCGAAGCCGACATGGACGTGAACATCGATGAGCCAGCCGATCCAGTTCCCGCCAGTTCGACGATCCAGACTGCCTCGAAGCCAGCCGCCACCGTCATGTTTGAATCGGGAATGGCTCCCGCCGACGGGCCGCTGGCCAGGATGGAACGGCTTGCGCCCGAACCGCAACCCGCCACATCCGGAACCGCCGATGAAATGGCAGAGCCGGAGCCGCCGGCGCCTGCGAGCCCCAGGCCGACTCCGACGAAGTCCAGACTGAAATCCAAGCCCGTGCCCAAGAAGGGCGCGAAATCTGGAAAACCCGCCAAATGGTCGACCGCCGAGCCTGAGGAAGACAGCGAAGAGCCGAAGTCCTCGTCGAGCAAAGCACCCATGATTGTCGCCATTGCCGTGGCTGCGGCAGCCTTGATCGGAGCCGGCGTCTACTTCCTACGCGGCAAGAGCGAGCCAACGACCAAAGAGCCGGCCAAAGCCGCCGAGCCAACCCCAGTCCAAGCCGAGCCCGCGCCAAGTGAAGAACCGGCCGCCTTGGCCCCCAAGCCCGCGCCGCCAGCCAAGCCACTTCCAGCCGCCAAGCCCGCGGTCGCGGAGAAGCCGGCCCGTGCGGAGAAACCCGCGCCCGCGGAGAAGCCGGAAAAGCCAGCCCGCGCTGAGAAGCCAGCCCACGCCGAGAAGGCCGCCGCCGCAGAGAAACCCAAAGCCGAGCCCGCCGCGCCCGAACCCAAAGGCGCGGGCGGCAAGCCGAGCGAGGAAGACTTCCGGCGAGCCAACGAGGCCTACGAGCGCGGCAACGCCAATCTCTTCCAGGGCAACACGGCCGAGGCCATCACCGAGTTCAGCCACGCGCTCAAGTTGAACCCGAAAGACCCCGCCATTCACCGCGGTCTTGGGCTCGCCTACGCCCAGGCCGGAAAATCCGCGGAAGCCACCAAGCACCTCAAGCTCTATCTCAAGGCAGCACCCAAGGCCACGGATCGAGCCATCATCGAAAAGCGCATCGACCAGCTGCACGGACACTAGGCTTACACCCTGGTCTAGCGCGCTGTCGAGACGCGAGCTGTTGGATAATCGCCGGCATGGAACGGAAAGCTGACAGAGAGCACGAGGCCCGCGTGCGACAGGACAGCGCCGCGCGAAGCCTGGTTCCAGATCCTCTGGCCAACTACCAGTTGCTCCGGCTTGCCTTGCACGAGATGCGCACTCCGATCACTTCCGTCCAGCTCAATGCCCAGTTGATCGAGCGGTCGCTGGCGAAACTAGGTCTCGACAAGGAGTGCCGTCTGGCCGGGACCATCGTTTCGGCCGCGCGCAAGCTGGATGGGTTGACCCAAGAACTCGGCGACACCGCCCGCCTGCTCTCAGGGAAGATTTCGCTCGACCCGCGCGTGCACGACCTCGCTCGCGTGGTGCCCGAGATCCTCTCGCGTCACGTGGCGGCTCCAGACAGCAACCGTATCCGTCTGGAAATCCCACCCGGGCCGCTGCCGATCGCGGCCGACGAGCGTTGCTTGGACCGCATCCTGACCAACTTGGTTCTCATCGGTCTCGGCCGCGATGCGGGCGGGGCCGGGATCGACCTGCGCGTGAGCGCAGCCCTAGCCGAAGTCGAGATCTCCGTAACCACGCCCGCGGCGCCAGGCGACGCATCGCTAGCATTGCCCAGCGACGAGGAGTTGGGGTTGGGTTTTTGTCTGGCCCGTGTCCTGGTCGAACTCCACGGCGAAAAGTTGCAGGCGCACAGAGGGCCGGCCCGCGAGATCGTGCTTTGCTTCTCACTACCCAGAAGCCGCTAGCCCAGGCCGTGCTTGACGAGTTTTTCCCAGAGATTCTTGCGCGAGATCCCCAGCATCTCGGCGGCCTTGCGCCGCTCGCCGCCAGCCAGCTCTAGCGTCCGCTCGATGTAGTCGCGCTCGAATTGGGCCATCACGATAGCGAGCGGCTCGACCCGCTCGCTCGACAGCGCGCCGGTGTTGCCGCGAAATTCCGACGGCAAATGATGGACCCGGATCTCCTGCCCGTGGGCCAGGATGGTGGCGTGCTGGATGGCGTGTTTCAGCTCGCGCACGTTGCCGGGATAGCTGTAGCCACGCAGGGCTGCCCAGGCTGTCGGCGCCAGGCTGGGCGGGGTCTGGCCAGGGGCGGTGTATTCGCGCAAAAATTGCTCGACCAAGATAGGCAGGTCGGAAAGGCGGTCGCGCAGCGGCGGCAGGCGCAGTTCAAAGACCTTGATCCGGTAGTAGAGATCCTGGCGGAACGAGCCCTCGCCGTCCGAGTTCTTGAGCGTGCGATTGCTGGCCGTGATCAGGCGCACGTCGACTTTGACCGAGGTGTTGGTGCCGATGGGCTCGAAGGCGCCTTCCTGCAGCACGCGCAACAACTTGGCCTGCACCTCGATCGGCATCTCGCCGATCTCATCGAGAAAAAGGGTTCCGCCATCGGCCGCCTTGAAGCGTCCGTCGCGCTGCTTGATCGCGCCGGTAAAGGCACCGCGCTCGTGGCCGAACAGTTCGGCCTCCATCAGGGTTGCCGGCACGGCGGCGCAGTTCACCGCGATGAACGGGGCGGCGCGACGATCGCTGGCCGCGTGGATCATGCGCGCAGCGAGCTCTTTTCCTGTTCCGCTCTCTCCGGTGAGTAGCACCGAAGCAGAGCTTGCCGCGATGGCGCCGATCTTGGCGCGCAGATCTGCGATGGGGGGCGAGTGCCCCTCCAGCATGTGGCCAGCCTGGCGCGCGGCCAGTTCGGCGCGGGCCGAGGCCAGTTCATGCAACAGCCGCCAGTGCTCGTCGATGCGCCCGACCATGGCCAAGACCTCGGGCAGGTCGAAAGGCTTGGTGACGTACTCGACGGCCGTTTCGCGAACCGCGGTGACCGCCTCTTGAATGGTCCCGTACGCGGTCATCAGGATGACGTTCGTGCTCGGCTGCTCGTCGCGAACCCGGCGCAGAATCGTGAAACCGTCGCCCTTGGGCAGTCGAACGTCGCTCACCACCAAATTGAAGATCTGGCGATCGAGGCACTGCATGGCTTCCTGCCCATCCGCGGCCAATGCCACGCGATGACCGATCTCGCGCAACGCCTCGCCAAGTGGCAACCGGATCTCAGGCTCATCTTCCACCAAGAGTATGTCGAGCATTTCGCGATGATTCCGCTTCGGTGGTCCTACGCTGAAAGAGTGAGGCCCGATGTTGGGGTTGCGTCAGTAGCAAAGCAAGGGGATTCCGTCTGCGCAACGAGACGTCAATTAACGCATGGGCGTCGACGCGGCCATCAGAAGACAAGGCGGATGGACTGGACTTTGCAGAAGACGGCCACGTCCATATCGGTATTGGCGAGCAACGAGAAGACTCAAATGCAATTCGACCCACCCAGTTTTGCCAGCATCCGCGAACTTCACCGGGCCGCGCGCAATCCTCACACAGGCAATGGGGTGCAGGGGAAGCGCGAAGCAAAGGATCGTGCGTTTCGTTTTGGTAACGTACCGGTGCTCCTGGGTCACCGTATCGTTACTGCTTTCGCCATGGACGCTGGGAAGGTGTGAAGCATGAAGCGTGGTCTTGACCTGTCTATCGGCCAACAGATGTGGATCGGCTTTGGCACAGCCGGCCTGTCGCTTGCGCTCGTGGTGGCGGTGGTCTTTTCCGGCCTGAGCAGGATGCGCGAGCTGCGCCAGCAACAGACCGCACTCATCGCCCCGCGCTCCGCGGCCGCTGGCGATCTGGAAACCGCCATCCTCTACAAAACCCTGACCGCGGAAGGCTATGTGGCCACGCACGACGAACGGGATCGACTGGCCTACGAGCGAGTCTCGCAGCAGGCCAGCGAGATACTGCTTCGGCTGGGTGGGTTGTCCGACGATCAGGAAGGACGCGCCCTATTCGCGCCGTTACCCGAGCTTGCCCAGGACTTCGACCGCGACGCTGACCAGATTGTTGCCCAGGCACTGGCCGGACTGACGCCTGCCGAAGCTCAGCAGGCCGAGGTGCGTCTGGCCCATAGTCGGGAAAATCTGCTGGCTTCCCTGCGCAGGTACACGGATCTGCAAGAGGAAAAGGTGGACCGCGCTCGCGGGGCGATTGCCGCCGAGCAGGCCCGGACCGAGAGATCGCTCGTGGCGCTTTCGTTGTTGGTGCTGGGACTGCTGGGAGCCACCGGCATTCTGGCGGCGCGCGGTGTGCACGCCCCGGCCAAACAACTGGTGGCGGCAGCGCGACGGATGGCCGATGGCGACTTCTCGGACGTGCGCGGTTTGGGCAATCGGGGCGATCGGAAAGACGGGCGCGATGCTCGGAACGAACTCGACCAGCTTACCTCGGCCTTCGGACAAATGGCCGCGGCGCTGCGTGATCGGGAGACCGGCTTGGCCGCGCGCGCGCGTTTCGCGACGTCCATGGCGTCGAGCCTAGAGATTGCTTCGTTGTGCGACATCGGGCTTGAGCAGATGATCGGGCACGTGGGGGCCGAAGTCGGGGCCATCTACGTCGTTGGCGAGGCACCCACAGGGCGCCTGATCCGCCAGGCATCCTTTGCGCTCGACGGCAAGGTCGAATCGCTGGCCCTGGGCGAAGGGATCCCCGGCCAGGCAGCGCTGTCGCGCAAGCTTCTCGTGGTCCGCGATATCCCCACCGACTCGCCTTTCGCCATCCGTCTGGGAGTGGACAGATTTCCGCCGCGCGAAGTGGTCGCCGTTCCCATGCTTCTCTCAAACCGTGTGCTCGGGGTGATTGTGCTCGGTAGCGTGCGCCCTATAGGCGAAGAGGCGATCACGTTCGTCACCCAGGCGGCCGACAGCCTGGCCGTGAGTCTGGACAACGCCATGGCCCATGCGCATGCGCGGAGACTGGCCGTCGATCTCCAAAATGGCAACGAACGATTGCAGGCGCAGAGTGAGGAGTTGCAGGTGCAACAGGAAGAGCTCCAGGCGCAAAACGAGGAGTTGCAGGCGCAGCAGATAGAGCTCCAGGCACAGCAAGAGGAACTGAGCAGCCGGAACGAAGAATTGCGCCGCAAGAGCGAAGAGTTTGAGGAGCGGGGACGGCGTTTGCAAGAGGTGTACGCGGAATTGCAGCAGGCGAATCGGCGCAAGGACGAATTCTTGGCCACCCTCTCTCACGAACTGCGCAACCCACTCGCGCCCCTGCATTCCAGCCTGTACCTCCTGCAGCGGGCCGAGCCCGGCAGCGACCAGGCCAACCGCATGATGGCCATCATGGATCGCCAGATCGGCCAGCTCACGGCGCTGACCAACGACCTTCTGGATGTCACCCGGATCAGCCGCGGCAAGATCACGCTCCAGTGCTCAACCGTCGATCTTTGCGCCCTCGTACGCAGCGCGGCCGACGACAACCGGGCGCTCTTCACCGGCCACGCGCTTCGCCTGGTACTTGAAGTGCCGGACGAACCCCTACCGCTCTATGCCGACCCGGCCCGCTTGTCTCAGGTGATTGGCAATCTCGTGCACAACGCGGCCAAGTTCACTCCAGCGGATGGTGAGATCACCCTCACGCTCGAAAGAAGCCCAGACTTGGAAAGCGCGCGCCTGATCGTCCGCGACACGGGCACAGGCATGGATCCCGACATGATGTCGCATGTTTTCGATCCCTTCTTCCAGGGCGACCAATCCCTGGCGCGGACACAGGGAGGCCTGGGGCTGGGTCTGGCCCTGGTCAAGGCGCTGGTCGAAATGCACGGCGGGAGGGTGGAGGCAGCGAGCGACGGGCCGGGCCATGGATCCACATTCACCGTCGAACTGCCGCTTTGCGAGGTACAGCGCGAGAGTACGCCACCGCCCTTGCTCCTGCAGCGCGCGCGCCGTCGCGTGCTGGTGATCGAAGACAACCTGGACGCTGCCAACAGTCTGCGTGACGTGCTGGAGTTGCTGGGCCACTCGGTCGAGACGGCCAGCGACGGCCGCCTGGGCGTGTCCCGAGCGCGCGAGTTTCGGCCCGAGGTCGTGTTCTGCGATATCGGATTGCCCGAGATGGACGGGTATGCCGTGGCGCGCGCCCTGCGCAACGATGCGCAACTGCGCGACGCCGTGCTGGTGGCGATGACCGGCTACGCCCAGCCCGAAGACAAGCGCCGCGCGACCGAGGCCGGTTTCCACGAACACATGGCCAAGCCGCCGAGTATCGAGCGTCTTGAGGAAGTCTTGTCCCGAGTCGCGCCGTCGCTGAGCTGAACCCCAATGGAGATCCGACCAATGAACCGAGTGAAGAGACGCCGAGTCCTGATCGCGGATGACAACGAGGATATGCGCGTGGTCTTGCGCAGCCTGATCGAGAGCCTGGGAGCGGAGGTTACCGAGGCTGCCAACGGCGGTGATCTGGTCATCCTTCTGGCCGATGGCCAAGAGCCGGTCGATCTCCTGGTCACGGACGTGCGCATGCCGTGGGCGACAGGCGTGCAGGTGGCGCTATCGGCGCGCGGCGCGGGCCTGACCATGCCCATCATCGTCATCACGGCCTTCGGCGATGATCGGCTGCGCGACCTGGTCCAGCAGTTGGGCGCCGCCACACTCCTGCCCAAGCCTTTCCGCCCCGACGAATTCTTGTCGCTGGCGCGCACCTTCCTATCCGCTTGACCCATGGACTTTGCGCAAGACAGATTGCCTGATTCGGTCCGACACTTCCGAGTGGTGGTCGCCGTCATCGAGCATGAAGGGCGCTTCCTTATCACCCAGCGGCGTTCCACCGGCAAGCTTGGGGGACTCTGGGAGTTTCCGGGTGGCAAGGTCGAGCCTGGCGAAACCGATGAGGCAGCCCTCAACCGGGAGATCCGCGAGCGCATGGGCGTCGACGTGAGGGTCGGCTGTAGGAAGGCCCGCAGAATCCACCAGTATGTTGGGTACTCGGTCGATTTGGTCCTTTACGAGGCCAGCATCCCTCCCGACCAAGAGCCGCGGCCCCTGCGGGTTGCCGACATCCGCTGGGTGGCCCCGCACGAGCTAGAGCAATACCCGTTTCCGCCTGCCGACCAAGCCACGACCGATCAACTCCTGGGTCTCGGGTTTTCCTAGCCTGGCGGGGCCACGCCACCGGAACTTCGAGCCGAGCCGGATCCATCTCCGCTCGATAAAGATTGCTTGCTACGGCGACGCCGTTTCAAGCTGTCGAACGAGATCCGGGCGATCCGAATTCGTCAGCCAATCTTCAAGTATCTTGCTGGCCAGAAGCGCCGCGAGCATGCGATTGCGCGTCTCTTGTCCAGCCGCCTGGTAGGCAGCAGCCACCAACTCCTCGACGCGATACCTGGGCTTCAAAGGAATTCGTTTCATGGCAGGGCTCCTCTCTTGGTTGCCGCGAGGTCTTTTCGATTGGATGCCGCTTAGAGTGCAGGAGATGGGCCAACCGCCAAGAGGCAGGATCTGGCAGCTCGTGGACTGTTCCACACCGGGCCTCGTTACCTTTTGGGAACCCTCATCGGGAGTTCGTAACACATCAGCCCCCTGCGCGCAGGCGAGACCGTCATTTGCCCCGTGTAGCGCCCTGGTCTCCAACTTGCAGAAGGGGAATGCCAGATCGGACCACGATGGAGAATGCCGTGAGCACAGCAACGACCGACAGGAACTACTGGCACGCGGAGCAAGCGATTGGCTGGGCATCCCAAGATCCAGCGACACCGGCCCCAGCCGTCGAGGGACGGGACATCGCCACCTTTGAAGCAATGGTCGACCAGTGCGAGGACAAAGCCTACAGCTTGGCCATGCAGTTGGTTCGCAGCGGGCCGGCGGCGCAAGAAATCCTCCAGCAGACATTCCTCTTGGCTTGGCAGAACAGGCAGAAGCTCGCGGGCGGAAACCAATTCAATGGTTGGGTCTATCGGACCGTTGGCAAGGCTGCCATCGCGCGCCTAAGAACCAAAGCACAAGAAGGTGAGGCATCGGCAGGCACCTCCACGCCTTCTACTCGAACCAGTCCGAAGTTCCGCATCCGAGCGAGAGCGGACAAGGAACCAGACTGGTCCGCACGCCCCTCCTACCAACTCTTTTCGGAAGAACTTTGCCGCTATATTCGGAAAACCGTCGACTCATTGCCCATGGAGCTGCGTACGATGTTCATTCTCTGCGACTCAGAGGCGATGTCCCTTGAGGAGAGCGCCGCGATCCTCGGTCTGCCTGTGGCCAATGCAAAGGTCAACTTGCAAGCGGCTAGATTGGCGGTCCGCGCCGCCATCGGCGACTATTTCTGCGGCGATGCTCAGGACGGAGCGAGCGCTTCGGTCCACGAGGGCATCGACCATCGGCTGCTCTCCGAGGCGTCGCTTACCGATCCGTAACGATCTTCTTTGGGGCGTTCTTGAGGAGATCCTCGATCCTCTCCATGCTCGGGGGCTTCGCCAGATGTTTCGCGAAGCCAGCCTCCCAGGCACGCTGCAAGTCCTCAGGAAGAGCGTAGCCGCTTAGGGCGACGAGGAAGACGTCTTTCAGAGCTTCGTCAGCGCGGAAGGCGCGCGCGACCTCGAAGCCGTCCATGCCAGGCAGGCCGATATCGCAAAGCACGATTTCCGGCCGAAACTGCCGCGCTTTGGCCAACCCGTCGAGACCGTTGTAGGCAACCTCGACCACGTGCGTGCCGAATTCGAGCACCTCGCGCAGGCTGTCGGCGGCGTCGACGTTGTCCTCGATGATGAGCACGCGCCGGCTGCCCGCCTCTGGCTGGGTCGGGCTTGGGGTCGCTGCCGGATCCGCTGTCGCGTCGAGCGGCAACTCGACCACGAAATCCGACCCCTTGCCGGGACCGTCGCTGTGCGCGCACACCTCCCCGCCGTGCATCTCCACCAGTCCCTTCACCAGCGCCAGTCCGAGTCCCAAGCCACCCTTGCTGCGATCGAGCGTCGCCTCGGCTTGCATGAATGGCTGGAACAACCGGCGCAGGATCTCCGGCTCCATGCCCGCCCCATTGTCGATGACTCGCAAAACGGCGCGGCCCCTCGACGGGACGGCCGCTGTACCGACCTTGACCCGGCCACCGGCAGGGGTGAACTTCGCCGCGTTTTGCAGGAGGTTCCCAATGACCTGCGCCAGGCGCTCGCGATCACCGTTGATGGGCAAACGCTCGGGCGCAAAGATGGTCTCAAGGACGATTCCTTTGCCTTCGAACAAGGAGCGATGGTCGTCGGCCGTGCGGCGGACGAGCTCGCTAAATTCAAGCGGACCACGTTGAAGGTGAATCTTGTTGCGCGAGACGCGCGTGACATCGAGGAGGTCGTCGACGAGCCGGGTGAGCTGGACGATCTGCCGGCCAAGGACATTCAGGGCATGCTTCCCCTGTTCGCCGCCCGGGGCCACGTGCTCGAGAATGTAGAGACTGTTGCGCACGGGCGTGAGGGGATTGCGCAGCTCGTGCGAAAGCATGGCCAGAAACTCGTTCTTGCGCTGATCGGCCTCCATCAGCTGCGCGTTGGCCGCCCGCAGCTCCTGTTCCATCTCCGTTCGCCGCCGCTCGTGTTCAAGCGCCGCCAGGGCGTAGGAAAGATCCGCGCACAGCGACTCGATGAGCTGCAACTCCGCCGCATCGAAAACGCCAGGCTGCCCCGCATAGAGCGTGAGCGCGCCGATGGCCTTGCCGTCCTTGCGCAGCGGGAAGGCTGCCGAGGCGCGGAAGCCATGGCCAAGCGCGGATGGGCGCCACGTCGCCACGCCGGGATTGGTCGTAAAATCGTCGTTCACCACTGGCCGGTTTTCGCGGATGCAGGTACCGGTCGGGCCCGCGCCGAGTTCGCCGTCGATCTCGACCCGTATCTCCTCCAGGTAGGCTTGCTCCGGCCCACCCGCGGCCACGGGCCGGACGGCCACGGGTCGGACGGCCGCGGGCCGGACCGAGCGTTCTTCGACGATCCCTATCCAGGCCAGGGGAAAGTCGCCTTCCTCGGCGACGATTCGGCAAACCTCGCTGAACAGTGTCTGTTCGCCGGGCGTGCGAACGATGGCCTCGTTGACCTGACTAAGCACCGCGTAGAGCCGCTCCAGCCGCTTGCGCTCGTCGATGTCGCGCATATAGACGTCGAGTCCGCCCACGCGCGGAAACATGAACACCTCGTACCAGCGACCGTTGAGCGGCGACCGCGCCTCGTAGTGCTGATGGCTCTGCTTGGCCGCCGCGTCTAGGTAGTGCTGGTGGATGCGTGTGCCGGGAATCTTCGGGAACACGTCCCAGATGACCTTGCCGATAAGCTCGCTGGCAGGCTGGCCGAACGGCGCCCGCTCGGCCGCCGGGTTCACCGCAACGAAACGCCACTTTTCGTCGAGCGAGTAGAAGGCGTCCGCGATGTTCGCCAGGATCGCGCTGGTCCTGCTGTGCGCCTCGAGCAACGCGGCTTGGGCCTGCTTGCGTTCGGTGATGTCCTGAACGATCCCGGCCATGTGTCGAAGCTGGCCGCTCTCGTCCGCGCGATGGCGTCCGGCCGCCCAGATCCAGCGCGTGTCTCCGTCGGGCCGCAAGATCCGGCATTCGAAGCTCCAGTCGCCCCGCGTGGCGATGGCTTGGCGGAACTGACGGTCCACGGCTTCGCGATCTTCCGGGATCACGTGCTCGATGAACATCTCGTAGGTCCACTGCGGAAGCGGCTCCTGGTAACCGAAGATCTGGTCGTGCTGTTGGGACCGACGAGCCGTATGGTCCACCAAGTCGAGATCCCAGGCGCCGGTGCGGGCGGTGGTAAGCGAGAACGACAAGAGATCCTCGCTCTGCCGCAAGGCCTCCTCGGCGCGTTTGCGATCGGTGATATCGCGGGAGATCACCAGCACGGTCTCGACCTGGTCGCCGCGGAACTCGGGAATGAGATGGGCATCCTGCCAGCGGCCCTCGACGCTGCGGCGGTCGAGGCGAAGCGGCTGGCCCGAAGCGAAAACCTCGCGCAGCCGCGCTTCCCATTTTTCCACGCCTGCGTTGCGGCCAAGCTCCTCGGGCGTCCTGCCGACGATGGCCTCGGCGGGCAGTCCCAGTGTGCGCGTGATAAAGGGGTTCACGTACAGGTAGCGGCCGTCGCGGTCGAAACGCGCGATGCTGTCTTGAGCGTTGTCGGAAAGCGTGCGGAAGCGCTCCTCGCTTGCACGCAACTTCTCGTCGGCGCGTGTGCGCTCTGTGATGTCGAGGCCGTAGCTGCGCATGACAGACTCATCGCCGACCAGGTAGAGGATCTGGTGGTACGTCCGCTCGCCCACGACCACGGTGCGGGCGCCGGCATCCGAGCTGGGCGTCTGCCGGAGCCGCTGCGCCGCTGCTTGCCAGCCCGCGAGCCAGGGATGTGAGGGTCCCAGCGCATCCAGGTCGGGGAACAGCCTCGCGGCGGCCGGGTTGGCGTAGCGCACGCGGCCCTCCATGTCCGCCTCGACGATGGGGTTCGGGTTGTGCTCGGGAAAGGATGCCACGTAGGCCAGCTCGTCCACCTTTTGGCGCAACTCGGTGTTGACCGTCTCCAACTCCTCGTTGGCGGAATGCAGCTCTTCGTTGGTCGAGACAAGCTCCTCGTTCGCGGACTTCAGTTCCTCGTTGGTCGACTCAAGCTCCTCGACAGTGGCGTTCAGTTCCACGCGCGTCGCGCGCAGCTCGTCCTCCAGTTGCGCGACGACGGGCCGATCGGCTTCGCGCTCGGCCTCGACGATGGGGATTGCGCGCTCGAAGGCGGCGCTGCTCTTGTCCTTGGCCGAAGGTGCCGAAGGGCCGTTCGCAGGCGGGGGCGAAGACGTCCCGAGACCGGCCCGCAGGGGAGCGCGCCCCGCGAGGGGGAGCTCTACTTGAGGGCAGGTCGCCGTTTCCCTGCGACGGAAGATCCGGCTCTTCGCGTCCAAGGACTCGAACAGCCCGGGGCTGCCGGCAATGCCTTCGGACGGACCAAGGAAAAGGAAGCCGCCAGGGCGAAGCGCATGGTGGAAAAGCGGAAACAGCTTCTTCTGCAGCTCGGCTCCAAGGTAGATGAGCACATTCCGGCAGGAGATGAGGTCGAGCTGCGAGAACGGCGGATCCCGGATCAGGCTGTGCTCTGAAAAGATGCACATGTCGCGCAGTTCCTCGGTCACCTGGTAGCCTTGCCCCTCGGGAACGAAAAAGCGGGCCAGGCGCTCGGAGGACACCTGTTCGGCGATCTCGTTGGCGTAGTGCCCCTGTCGTGCTTCGGCGAGCACCTCGGCGTCGAGGTCGGTGGCGAAGATTTGCACGCGTGTTTCGACGTGGTCGAGTTGCTCGCGCAGCAGGATCGCCAGCGAGTACGCCTCCTCGCCCGAGGCACAGCCGGGGATCCAGATGCGGATCGGATTGGTCTTGTTTTCTACAATCCGCGGCAGGACGTCTTGGCCCAGGGCCTGGAACGCTTCGGGATCGCGGAAGAACTGGGTCACGCCAATCAAGAATTCCTTGAGCAGGCTCGCCGCCTCTACGGCATCGTTCTCCAGTTTCTTCACGTATTCTGCGACTGACCCCTGGTGTTGAAGCTGGATGCGGCGCCGGATGCGGCGCAAGAGGGTTCCCTCTTTGTAGTGGCTGAAGTCGTGCCCGGTGTGGTGATGGAGGACGGCGCAGATTTCGCCAAGGCTGGCGGCAACCTGGGCGTCCAACCCATCATCCTTCGTTTCGATACCTAAATGCTGTTTTGGCATCTGGCGACTCAGGAGTTCATCTCGACAAGATCTATCCGACCAGCGACCCTTTCTGCGACCAACGAGTCCTATCACAAGACAGTGAATCGCGACCATAGGCGAGCGTCACACACGGAAGAAAATCATGAGCTAGGACGGAAGCGCGCCCACCGGGTGGCCGTCGACGAGCAAGGTGCGAATACGATGGGCCAGTTCGTCCACGTCGAACGGTTTGACAACGTGCCCGGCAAAACCCGCCTGTTGCGTGCGCTTCAGATCTTCGGGCTGCCCCAAGGCGGTCACCGCCAGGGCCGGAATCGAAGCACAGCCAGCCACCAGGCGCGCGACGCGCAGGAACTGATATCCGTCGATGCCGGGCAGGCCAATGTCGACAAGCATCACGCCCGGCCGCTCTCGACCAAGCCAGTCCAAGGCCGCCTCGCCGGTCGCGCAGGCCGCCACCGAGTAGCCGCGCATGCCGAGGCAAGTGGCGACCATCTCGCGGGCGTCGTCGTTGTCTTCGACCACCAGGATGCGCGGCCCGGTTGGCTCCAGCGGGGCAGTCGCCTCAACCTCCGGCGGGGCGATGGTCGGCAACTCGACGACAACGCGCGTCCCGCGCCCCTGGCCGTCGCTTTCCGCCCAAACCTTGCCCCCGTGCAATTCGACCAGCGAGCGCACGATCGACAGTCCGATGCCCATACCAGCGCGGCGAGTGCCCTCGTTGGCTCCTTGGACAAAGGGCGAAAACAAGCGCGGCAAGAGTTCGGGCTCGATGCCGACGCCGGTGTCTTCGACAATGAAGCGCACACTGTCACCGTGACGCTCTAGGCGCGCGGTGACTCGTCCCCCGGTCGGGGTGAACTTGAGCGCGTTCGAGAGCAGGTTGATGGCGACCTGGCTCATGCGCGTGGCGTCGGCGTTCACCCACAGGCCAGGTTCGATGGTGCCCTCAAGGCGCAGCCCCGAACGCCTCGCATCCTCGTGCATGGTGGCCAGTAGCGGCACCAACAAACCGCCCAGGTCCATCGGCTTGCGCTCGATGTGCAGCTCACCCCGCGCAAAGCGCGACAGATCGAGCAAGTCATCCACCAGACGCGCTTCGTGGCGCACGTTCCTGTCGATGATTCGCAGCAAGTTCTGCACTCGCTCGTCCATCGGAGCGATGCCCTGAAGCAGGCCCACCGCTAAAGTGATGGGCGACAGCGGGTTGCGCAGTTCGTGGGACACGACCGCCAAAAAGCGATCCTTGGCCAGGTTCGCTTCGCGCGCCTCGGCCAGGGCCGCGTGCTCGCGCTCCAGCACCTCTTGCCGCTCGCGCTCGATGCGATGATGCTCGGTCTGATCGAGGACGAACGCGACGACGCGGCCTCGACTGGCATCCAGGAGCGCGCCGCCCAGCACGACGTGCACGCGCGTCCCGTCCTTGCGTACCCATTCCGCTTCCCAGGCTTTGGACGAGCCTTGCGCCAGCAACCGCTCCACGGTTGTTGGTTCGTTCGCTGTCCCTTCTGGCGGCGCCATCTTAGACCAGTGGATTCGCCCCGCAGCCAGGTCTTCGCGATCGAAGCCAATCATCCCCAGGTAGGCGTCGTTGGCGTCGAGAATGCGACCTTCGATATCGGCGACCACGAAGCCGACGACGTTCGAGTCCATAAGGCGGTGTAGTGCCTCGTCGCGCTCGCGCAGGACGGATTCCGAGCGCGCCTGTTGGATTTCCAAGGCCACCCGAGGCGCGAAAAACAGCAACACCGACTCGGCCAACTCCACATCGTCCAAGTCGCGGCGAAATAGTCCAACCAAGATGCCGATGCTCTTGCCGTCGGCATCGCGCAACGGCACGCCCACATAGGCGTGAATTCCCATCTCGGCCAGTAGGGTGTCTTCGGGAAAAAGGCGGACCACATCTTTGCTATGTGCGTGCACCCGGTTCGCTATCACTTGGGCGCACGGGGTTCCGGCCAGGCAATACGAGAACGGCGTGGCACGCGTGCCGTCACAGAAGACCGAGACAATGTCCATGCTGGTACCGTCGATGCCCAGTTTGCCTACGAAGGCCACGTCGGCATCCAGCACCACCGCCAGACGGTCAGTCAAAGTATCGAAGAAAGCCGCACCCCGCTGACTGGAGCTCTCATCATTGACCGCCCGTATTGCCTCGAACAGACGCTGCTGCCAGTCCTGCCGTTTCAACAACGCATCGATGCGAGGTTGCCCGTCATCGACTCGCTCGCCAGGCCCGTCTGCTACCCAACTGGACCTCTCGTGTGTGTCCATGGTTGCCCCCCTGGAAGCATGCCTCTTAAATCTGACCTGACAAGTCCTGTTTAGCGGATGCACAGGGGCGTTTCCCCAGCAACCAGCGAGTCTTGTCATAAGTACCCTCAGGCCGTCAGTCACAGGCTTGTGACCAGCCAAAACAGCGCAGCCATCAAGTGCCCAATGGCCGGCTCTCCTCGCGCAACCCAAGAAGCGGTGACTTGAGTTCGGGGAGCGAACTGGGCGCCGACCCTCTGGTCGGCGCGGGTCGCCGCATCGTTGGCGCTCTTGCAGGCTATGTGGACGAGACCGAGAAGCAGTTGTTCACGAATTCCTGCGTCGATCCTCCGTCCCCGCTGATCTCGAAGCCCCACTGCACCTGGTCGAGTGTCCACGTGTTGTCGAATTGCCCATACTGGGTGGTGTTGTTGGCGATGAGCCAGTCCAGGATGCCCTTGACGTCGATGGTGCCCGATGTGACGTTGGCGGTCTTGCCCGTCGACGGGTTGGTGTTGACGAGCGAAATCGTGGCATTGCTCCCGTTGCTGCCGTAGTGGACGGTCCAAGTGTAGTCCCCGATTTGTGGCTTCGTCGTTGCTACAACGGACGAGATCGGCCCCGTCTGGTACGTGTACATCCACACCATGAGCTCGATGCGCGTGTTCCCGGTGGGGGCCTTGACCCATATGTCATAGGCGGCTTCCCAGGACCCAACATTGCCGGGCACGGTGATGTCGAAACTGCTGGTATAGGTGTTGATGGAGCTGATGAGCTTCTTCGGTGAATACCCGATGTTCGGATAAGATTTCACACCGCCGGTCTGGGGATGAGTGGCGGTCACGCCCCACAAAGTTGACGTCGTGGCCCACACGCACTCGGGCCCCGGGCCCGAGCCCCAAACGTTGTTGGCAACGGAGAACATGCCGGTCTTGTACCCCGGCCCCTCATTGACGCAGTTGCAGAAGGTCGAGGTGATGCCCGCGGGCACGGCCGGCCCTGTTGTGGCGTTTGTGCAGGTGGTGGCGACGGCGCTGCTGTCGTAGGTCGTACCGCTGGCGCCGCACACGGATGTGGTCCCCGCAGTGCCGGTCGCGCCGCCTGCGGCCGTTGTCCCTCCTGCGTTTGTGGTGCCGCCAGTGGCGGTGATCCCGCCCGTCCTGGTCGTGCCACCTGCGCTCGTGGTGCCACCCGCTGCCGTGGTTCCCCCAGGGGCATTCGTTCCGCCCGTGCTGAGGGTGCCTCCGGTGGTGAGGCGGCCGCCCGTGCCTGTCGTGCCGCCAGTCGCGGCAAGACCACCCGACGCACCTCCTCCGGTCGACATCGCACCGCCGGTGCTCGCCATACCGCCGGAACTCTTTGTCCCGCCTGTGCTCGACACGCCACCCACGCTCGTGACGCCACCCGAGCTCGGTGTGCCACCCTCGCTCGTCGCACCACCGGTTGCACTCGCGCCACCGCTATTCGCGACTCCTCCCTGTCCGGACGAGCCCCCAGTAGACGAGCCTCCCGAGTTTGACTGGGCACAGCCCAAACCGAATGCGACCGCCAGGACGAAGGTCAGGGGCATGACACCAACACGTAGGCTTCTCATCATCGGATCCCTCCACTGTTGACGATGCGCGGGGCGCCCCCGCGCACGAATGCAAAAAGTCTAGTGGTTAATGTTGCGAAGGCCACGGAACCTTCTATCGCGACCCTGGGCGTGAGGAGCACCACATGGGCGGTTCGGGGAAATGAACCCTTTGTGAAGACTCGCACTCCTACGATCAATCTCGTTCTTCCCCAAAGATGGGATGTGGGCGAGCAACCATAGAAATGACGAGGCACTCCATGACAATGGGAACAGACACCCGTCTCGCGATATCGGTTCTACTGGCCGCGAGTGTGGCCGCTTGCGGCGGGTCGACCGGAAACGGCCCGAACGACACCTTGGGCAGCGGTGGCTATGGAATGCCGTCGGGAGGCTTCACTCCAGGCACGGCAGGCAACGGTGGCGGCGGCGGAAATGGCGGGTTTGCCATCGCGGGCGCCGGCGGTGGCGCAGGGAACTCCGCAATCTGCCCAGCGGGGCTGGGTCCACCGGGGCTCGCTGGACTGGGAGGTTCGGGCGGCGACGTGGGCGCAAGCGGCGACGGCGGGGTTCCATCGCTGACACCTGGCGTTCACTGTGACAACACCACCAACGGAAACGATGGCAGCATGCTTGCCGGAGACTGGGTTTGCCCAGTACCGAGCGATCCCATCTGGCCCGCTGTTCTCCCCAACGGAACGACCACGGTGGGCATTTTTCCCCGCCTTCCCTGCCCAACGGGTTTGTCTGCCCTCAACGCAACCTTTTCCTGGACCTCGGAGAATCCAGTTTGTCACACGAGGGGTGGAACCTTTGCGAATCCGACCGCGGATTCAACGACCTTCACCTGCGAGACCGCCGGCGAGGTGACCATCACGGTGTACTTCGGCATTCGCAATACCGAGTGCCTGGGCGAATGGAGCACTGTCGTGCAATGCCACTTGTGAGGACGAGAAGACAGCCCACACCTATTTGATCAGGGCGCTCTTGCGTTCGGGGTGCGTGGGCGGCTCGTCGAGATCGACGAGCTTGGGCGCGACCTTGCCGCGATCGCGGACGCGAATATTGATGAACTCGACCACCAGCGAGAACCCCATGGCGAAGTAGACGTAGCCGCGCGGCAAGTGGTGTCCCATGGCATCGCCCATCAACATCACGCCGATCAGAATGAGAAAGGCCAGGCCCAGAATCTTCATGCTGGGGTGACGGCTGATAAACGCAGTGGTTTGGTCGGCGGCCACAATCATCATGGCCATGGCCAGCACCATGGCCGCGACCATGACCCAAAGCCGCGGCGCCATGCCCACCGCGGTGATGACCGAATCGATGGACAGCACAACGTCGACGAATGCGATTTGGACCACGGTGGA
>Ga0182027_10001369_pt1 | contig 40955 bp, 38 predicted proteins | sample 712E1DmetaG_FD_121300 | JGI IMG/M metagenome (GOLD analysis project Ga0182027, IMG submission 121300) | Permafrost microbial communities from Stordalen Mire, Sweden - 712E1D metaG (Illumina Assembly) | ecosystem: Environmental > Terrestrial > Soil > Wetlands > Permafrost | place: Sweden...
AAGAGCAGACGTACTTATAGACAGGGCAAAAGCAGCAAATACAATAATAAATTTGTTCATACTGAAAGTGTAACATTTATTCGCGTTTTTGGCAAATTTTTCATGGATCAAAATAAGGTAATTTGTACAAGCGCTCAGATTTTTCTAGATTCATATGAAATAGATATTGTTTTGGCATCTGTGGCCGGCAAGTTTGACAAAAGGGAGATGGGATGATATATTGGCTTCTTCTTTCTGGGGTTGTAGCTCAGTTTGGGAGAGCGCCTGCATGGCATGCAGGAGGTCAGGGGTTCAATCCCCCTCAACTCCACTGTTTATTTTATTGCAAATTCGATAACGCACATGCCGCGAGACAAGCGGCAGGCTTTTAGTTTTATTTGCCAAGGTGGCGGAACTGGTATACGCGCTGGTCTCAAAAACCAGTGGTCTCACGGCCGTGAGGGTTCAACTCCCTCCCTTGGCATTTTTTATTGTAAACCTTAATTCCCATCGCAGTTGACAATCCTTCCGGCTTGGGGTTATAATCTTCCCATGCAAGAACGCATCATTCAATTTTTAAAAGAGAGCGACGGGTATATTTCCGGTGAGGAAATGAGCCAAAAGCTCAATATGTCCCGGGCGGCTATTTGGAAGCACATGCAGGAGTTGCGCAGCCAGGGCTATGAAATCGCCGCGGTCCCTCATTTAGGCTATCAGTTGGTCGCGAGCCCCGATAAACTTTGCGCTTTTGAAATTCAATCCGGTCTGCATACCAAAATCATCGGCAAAAAGATGATAGTTATGGATACGGTGACGTCCACCATGGACGAAGCCTTTCGCTTGGGAATGGCGGGCTGTGGTGAGGGTACGGTGGTTTGCGCGGAAACCCAATCCAAAGGCCGCGGACGCCTAGGGCGTGTCTGGAGTTCACCTAAAGCTAAAGGATTATATTTTTCTTGCGTTTTGCGTCCCAACCTGCCACTCAATCAACTATCCCTGTTGACATTAATGTCAGCCGTGGCGTTGGCAGAAGCGGTGGAAGATACCAGTGACGTAAAGCCTTCGATTAAATGGCCGAATGATCTACTTTGGGAAGGGCGTAAGCTGGCGGGTATTTTGACGGAGTTGTGCGCGGAATCCGATCAGGTTAAATTTGTGGTCGTCGGCATGGGCCTTAATATCAATGCATCGGCGCATCAGTTAGTTGAGGGGGCAACTTCTTTAAAAATGGCCGCGAGCCGCAATTTTGACCGGGTAGAAGTTTTTCAGGCCATTTTACGCTCTCTGGAGAAATGGTATATCAAACTTTTACATCGTGATGTTGGTGAGATCACGGACGCATGGAAAGAACGCTCATCCACCCTTAACAAGCGCTTGAGATTAACAGACCCTGCCGGCACCATTGAGGGAGAAGCTATTGATTTGGACGAAGACGGATCACTTTTGATCCGCAAAGATAATGGGGTCATTATCAAAAAAACGGCCGGGGATATTCTTTTATTACGATGAACATTTCTTTTTTAGAAAAAGATTTGGCACACATGGAGAATTTGAGATTAAGACGTTCTCTAAAAAGGGTGGATTCTCCTCAGGGCAGGGAAATTGTGCTCAACGGTCAAAGGGTATTGAATTTTTCTTCGAATGATTATCTGGGTTTGGCCAATGATGCGCGTATTAAGCACGCCGCGCTTGAGGCGATCCAACGGTATGGTTTGGGGGCAGGAGCGTCAAGGTTAATTTGCGGCAATATGACGCCGCACGAAAAATTGGAGGCAGAGTTAGCTATTTTTAAGAATACTGAAAGCGCATTAGTATTCTCGAGCGGGTACATGGCCAACACAGGCATTATTTCGGCTTTGATGGGGCGCGATGATATTGTCCTTAGTGACAAATTAAACCATGCGTCTATTATCGATGGGATCATTTTAAGCCGCGCTCAACTGCAGCGTTATCCTCATGTGGACATGCAGGCTTTGGAAGAAATTTTAAAAAACAGAAAGGGATATAAACACAAACTGATCGTGACAGATACGGTTTTTAGCATGGACGGTGACAAAGCGCCGCTTAAAGAAATCGTGGATTTAGCCCGTCGCTATGAGGCCATGGTGATGGTCGATGAGGCGCATGCTATGGGCGTTTTGGGGGCCCAGGGCGGGGGGAGAGTAGAAGAGCTGGGGTTACAGGGCCAAGTCGATATTCAAATGGGGACTTTATCAAAGGCGGTAGGATGTTGCGGTGCGTATATGTGCGGCACACAAATTTTACGGGAGTATTTGATCAATAAAAGCCGTGAGTTTATTTACACCACAGCCATGCCACCGGCATTGGCCCAGGCTGCTTGTGTAGCTTTGCAAATTATCCGTCAGGACAATCAGTTGCGCCGTCAATTAAAGGACAACGCGGATTATTTACATAAGAAATTGAAAACCATGGGGTTTGATACGATGAATTCAACGACTCCCATTATACCCCTTTTAGTCAAAGACCCGGGCAGGGCCGTGGCTTTTTCTCAGCATTTATTAAAGCAGGGCATTTTCGTGCAGGCCATTCGTCCTCCGACAGTGCCTGTCAACACAGCGAGGTTGCGTCTGACCGTGACGGCAGCGCATACTAGAAGAGATTTAGATCAGTTACTTCAAGCGTTAAGGACAATATAAGGATGCCTTTTTTTAAGACACATCGGGGTGTTAACTGGCAGGGTGAAATTTTTGGGACAGGGGAGGCGGTGGTATTGCTTCATGGATTTGGCGCATCCGGCCGTTGGTGGCAGGCCCAAAAAGATTTTTTACAAACGGATTATCAGGTGGTCGTACTAGATTTGCCAGGGCATGGACAAAGCTCCTGGAAGCCGTTGACCTTGACGGAAATGGCAGATGATATCCGTCAAATTTTAAAAAGCCTCGGGCTTTCTCAAGTCACCTTGGTCGCTTCTTCCCTGGGTGGCCTGGTGGCGCTGGAGCTTTACCGCATGATGCCTGCGGCTATTAGGCGCATGTCGTTGGTGGGTGCCATACCCAAATTCGCCCGCACAGACAATTATCCGGCGGGTCTGGACACGGATGCCATCCGCACCCTTAGCGGTCAATTCGACGGAAATTGTGCTTCTATCTTGGATATTTTCTTCCGTTCTTTGTTTACTACACAAGAACGCCAAAGCGATCGTTTCCGATGGATTAAGGATTTACGGCAGAAGGAGTCCTATCCGCAGCGCGAGGTGCTGAAGCATTTTTTAGATATTTTGGAAAAGGCGGACCTGCGCGATTGTCTGAGTTTGGTTGTCTGTCCGCTGCAGTTTATTACGGGGACAGAAGATTATATTTGTCCGCGTAGGGTGATGGATTGGGTGGCGGCGCATAAGCCCCATGCCAGATTTGATTTTATTGACGGATCCGGACATTTGCCGTTTTTAGTCAAGGCACAAGAGTATAACCGTCTATTAGCAGATTTCTTGTATGCAACAGACATTAAATAAAATACGACAGGGATTTAGCCAATCCGCCGGGCAGTATGATCTCTTCTGTGGTCTGCACAGGGAGATAGCCGATAAGCTTTTGGCCCAAGTGATCAAAGGCTCTCCTCCATCAGCGCTTTTAGATGTGGGCTGCGGTACGGGTTATTTGACGGGAAAACTCAAAGAACATTGGCCCAAGTGCAAGGTCATTGGCCTTGATTTTGCCCAGGGGATGCTTGAGGTTGCTCGCTTGAAACACGAGGATATTCACTGGGTCCTGGCGGATGGCAATCAACTGCCGTTTTCCGGCGGGTGTTTTGACTTGGCAACTTCCAATTTAGCGTATCAATGGGCTGAAGATTTAGCGCATACTTTTTTTGAAGTCAGGAGGGTTTTGAGACCCAACGGCATGCTGGCTTGTACGCTGTTTGGTTACCATACTTGCCGGGAATTATTTCAATCGCTGGATGAAGCCAGAGGCGAAGCGTTTCAATTTGTTCGGCTGCCTGATCAACTCAAAGTCCGTGAAGCTCTCATCAGCAGCGGGTTTGAAAATCCCATAGTTGATGGCCGGCAGATTAAAATGGAGTTCAAAGACATGTATGCATTGATAACCTGGTTTAAGGCTATCGGCGCCCCGCATCTTCCGCGTGAAGGTTACCTGGGCGCAGATGTTATATCCAGGGCGGCTTTAATTTATCGTGAGAAATTTTCTTATCTTCAGGGGATTGGGGCCACTTTTGAGGTGATTGGGGTTTATGCCAAAAAGTAAAGTCATTTTCATTACAGCGACGGATACGGGTGTGGGCAAGACAGTGGCCACCTTGTGTTTGGCGACTATACTTCAAGCCCGGGGGCATGATGTGGGGATCATGAAACCCGTCCAATGCGCCGGGCGGGATGCACGATTTCTTAAAAAGGCGTTAGGGATTAAAGATGATTTAAAATGGATCAATCCTTTTTATGCGACGGAGCCCTTATCGCCTCATCTGGCGTTTCGTCGTGCCGGGATTAAGTTTGATAAGAGGCGCCTGCAAGATTGTTTGAAAAAGCTCTGTGCGCGTCATGATATTGTTTTCATAGAAGGGGCCGGCGGCGTCATGGCGCCGTTAACAAACCGTTATTATAATGCGGATTTGATTGCTGATGTAAAGGCCCAGGTGGTTATCGTGGCCCGGTTGGGTTTAGGTACGATTAATCATACCCTGTTGACGATTAATGAGGTCAAAAGGCGGGGGTTAACGATTAAAGGCCTTGTATTTTGTCAGACTAAGCCAGGAATTAAAAATTTGCCCCAGCGCACGAATCCTCAGGAAATAGAAAAGTTATCCGGGGTGAGGGTGCTGGGGATTATTCCGTATTTAAAACCATTAAACCAAAGAAATATTTTACGCCGATGTCAACATCTCAAGTTCAACGTTTAAAACAATGGGATAAAAAATATATCTGGCATCCTTTTACCCAGATGAAGGATTGGATGAAGGATAAGCCTTTGATCATTGACTCGGCTAATGGTATTTATCTCAAAGATATCGACGGCAATATCTATATGGACGGTGTTTCCTCTTTATGGGTCAATGTCCACGGCCATCGCCATCCGGCCATCGATAAGGCCATCAAGAAGCAAATCGATAAGGTCAGCCATTCAACCCTGTTAGGTTTATCCAATACCCCGGCGGTGGTATTGGCCCAACGCTTGATAGATATCGCACCGCGGGGCTTGAAAAAAGTATTTTATTCCGACAATGGGTCTACGGCGGTGGAGATTGCCATCAAGATGGCCTATCAATACTGGCAAAACATCGGGCAGAATCACAAAACCAGCCTTGTCCATTTGCACCATTCTTATCATGGGGATACCCTGGGTTCAGTCAGCATCGGTGGCATTGATTTATTTCACAAGGTTTATCGCGGCCTGATTTTTAAGACCATCAGCTTGAAAGGTCAGGGATGGGCGGCTGTTGACGATTTAGAGAAACTGTTTAAAGCACAAGGTCAAAGGATCGCCGCTTTGGTGGTGGAGCCGTTGGTGCAAGGGGCTGCGGGCATGCTGATGTGGCCCGAGGGCGCGCTTAAAAAAATGCGCCACCTGGCTCAAAAGTATGATGTCTTTCTCATTGTTGATGAAGTGGCCACGGGTTTCGGGCGCACCGGCAAAATGTTTGCCTGCCAGCATGAAGAGGTGAGGCCGGATTTCTTGTGTTTAGCCAAAGGCATCACCGGCGGGTATTTACCTCTGGCGGCAACGTTGACCACACAGAAGGTTTATGACGGCTTTGTGTTTGATTACAAGTGTCAAAAAACTTTTTTCCATGGGCACACCTATACCGGCAATCCGCTGAGCTGTGCTGCGGCGTTGGCTAATCTCGATGTTTTTCAAAAAGAGCGTACGTTGCTCAAACTTGTCCCCAAGATAAAATTCTTAGCTAAAAAGCTTAAAATATTTTATAATTTGCCTTCTGTCGTCGATGTACGCCAGAGGGGTTTTATGGCCGCGATTGAACTCAAGGGTGCTTGGGAAGACCGCGTGGGCATAAAAGTTTGTCAGGCCATGCGCCAATACGGTATTATTTTAAGGCCGTTGGGGAATGTGATCGTACTGATGCCGCCCTTAAGCATATCCGTTGAAGAATTAGATTTTTTGTTGATGGCAACATATAGAGCGATAGAAGAAACAGGAACTTGCGGGAACTTGGACCGTTTCTAAATATCCTCTTATATGCCAGCCACTTATGATAGAAGTGTCCCCGTGATTGATAAAATGGACAGGGGACAGTTCTGCTGTAACCTGATGAGGCTCTAGGGCCCCGATAGAAACGGTCCAATATGAAGGAAAATAGAGATATAACAGTTTATGTGGCTATGAGCGGAGGCGTCGACTCATCGGTGGCGGCCGCCCTCATCAAAGAGGCCGGGTATAACACGATCGGCGTGACGATGAACTTTAATATTATGCGTGATGACTGTAAAGCGTCCTGTTGCGGGATTGACGGTATTGCGGATGCGATGAGTGCCGCCGATATACTTCATATGCCGCATTGTGTGCTTGATTTCGCCCATGATATCAATGAGCATATCATTAATGATTTCACCGCGGAGTATTTAAAAGGGCGTACGCCCAACCCTTGTGTGCGCTGCAATCGCTATTTGAAATTCGGTACGCTTTTTGAGAAAGTCAGATCCCTGGGAGCGGATTATTTGGCCACGGGCCATTACGGCAGAATTGCATTTAATGCCATACGGGGCTGCTATGAATTAAAGAAGGCCGCGGATGCCGCCAAAGATCAGTCCTATTTTTTATACAGCATGAAAAAAGAGACGTTACCATCGGTGTTGTTCCCTTTGGGCGGTTTGAAAAAATCCCAGGTGCGCAAGCTGGCGCATCAATTCGCGCTGAACACCGCCCGGAAACCCGAAAGCCAGGACATCTGCTTTGTGCCTGCCGGCGGGTATAAGAAATTTATCGAGGAGCGGATAGGGCCTGAAGTGATGAGGCCGGGGGATTTCGTAGATGAAACGGGCAAAGTCATAGGCCGGCATAAAGGTTTGGCCAACTACACCATCGGTCAGCGTGATCAATTGGGGCTGGCCCTGGGGTTTCCGGTCTATGTCTATAAAATTGATCTCATCACCAATACGGTGTATGTCGGTCATTTGGACCGGTTATATGCCCGCGGTTTGGTGGCCTCCGAGCTCAATTGGGTGAGTATAGAAATTCCTCAAGAAACCATAGAAGTTAACGCTAGAATCCGCTATAATTCTCCTGAAGTCAAAGCGTATTTGACGCTTGTCGATCAAGATACGGTACGCGTGGAATTTATAGTGCCGCAGAAGTCCGTTACCCCGGGCCAGTCGGTGGTTTTTTACGACGGGGATGTAGTTTTGGGAGGGGCTGTTATTGATGGCGCCATTCCATAAGCAGTATTTAAGGAGAATTCCTATATGAAAATTTATCTTAGCCTACTGATGTTTTTGACGATGACGGCGTCAATGGGCTTGGCCCAGCAGAACATTAATCCCGCCCGCCTGTATGAACAGCAAAGGGGCACACAGCCTCCTGTGGAAGGGGTGTGGCATGTGTATGACCGTAACGGGAAATTATTAAGAGAAGAAAACTACCATAATTACAGGCTCGACGGTGAAATGAAGATTTTTTATCCTTCCGGCAACCTTAAAGAATTATTACATTATTCAGACGGCTTGCGCGAAGGCAATGATAAGAGTTATTTTGAAAATGGCGGCCTGGAAAGCGAAGCCGCCTATGTGGACAATGATCTTCAGGGGGCCAGCGTGCATTATTATGATACCGGTGAAGTTAAAAGCCGGGAGCATTACACCCAGGGAAAATTAGACGGACAGATGACCGTTCTTTACAAGAGCGGGATTTTAAAACAGTCGATGTATTATCAAAACGGCGTGCTGGATGGCGCTGTTTCAACATATGCGCAAGACGGCCAGATAGTGGTAGAGGAACATTATGTTCGCGGGACGTTAGTTAGCCATAATGAATACGATGATAAAGCAGCGTTTGTAGCTAAGAACAGTTCTGCTAACAATACTTCGGCCCCCACGCCCAACAATGCGCCAGCGCCCGCAGACATGCCGACCAAGTTATGATTACTTTAAACACAGATTATCTTAAAGGCTTCGTGTCGGCCGAGGATCTTAAGGCTATTGGCCCGTCGGTGCGTCATGCCCACGAAAATTTGCATAATCACAAAGGCCTAGGCGCCGCATTTACCGGCTGGCTGGATTTGCCCTCCCGTATTCCGGATGCTCTAATCAAAGATATCGATGCTTTGGCGCGCGAAGTCCAACAAAATTCTGATTGTCTTGTTTCTATAGGTATCGGCGGCTCGTATTTGGGGATACGTGCCACCGTTGATTTTTTAGGTGGGGGGAAACTGCCGGTTTATTATGCGGGGCATACTATCAGCAGTGATTATATGCAGCAGCTTTTAGCGACTCTCAAAGACAAACGCATCACGGTGGTTGTTATTTCAAAATCCGGGACCACCACCGAACCTGCCCTTGCTTTCAGGGTGATTAAGAAACTGCTGGAAAGTCAATACCAGGGCGAAGAATTAAAAAAGCGTATTATTTGTGTGACTGACGAGAAAAAAGGGGCCTTACGTAAAATTGCAGATAGAGAAGGGTACAGGTCTTTTATTATTCCCGATGATGTGGGCGGCCGCTTTTCAATATTGACACCGGTGGGGCTGGTCCCTTTGGCCGCCTCAGGCGTGGACATCCAAGGATTGGTGGAAGGCGCGCGCCAGGCACAAACCGAATATAAAATTTGTGATTTGGATAAGAATATGTGCTACCGCTACGCGGCGTTGCGCAATATCCTTTATGCTAAGGCCAAAAAAATTGAAGTACTTGCCTCGTTTTATCCTAATGTTTTTTATGTGGCGGAATGGTTTAAGCAGCTTTTTGGCGAAAGCGAAGGTAAGCAAGGTAAAGGCATTTTTCCGGCGTCGCTTATCATGTCGAGCGATCTTCATTCCATGGGGCAATGGATGCAGGAGGCCGAGCGCACGGTATTCGAGACTTTTCTGCAAATCGATAAACCGCAGCACGATGTCATTATCCCTAAAGACCCCCAAGATGTGGATGGTTTTAATTATGTAGCAGGCCAAGGTTTTGATTTTGTCAATAAAAAAGCTTATGAAGCAACAGCTTCGGCGCATTTTGAAGGCGGGGTCCCGAACATGACCATTACGTTATCCAAGGCTGATGCCAATCATCTGGGGCAGTTGTATTATTTTTTTGAGAAAGCCTGCGGGATTTCCGGGTATATCCTGGGAGTGAATCCTTTTGACCAACCAGGGGTGGAAGCGTATAAGAAGAAGATGTTTGCACTGCTGGGCAAGCGCTAAAAGGCAAAACCTACGGTAGGTATGCCGTAGGTTTTGTAAGGGGATAGGCCTTAGACTTGCTTTCGCTATCCTTGAGACCCTCCGTTATTACTCTTTGAGTATACAACTAATTATTCTAAAATGCAAATTGATGGGTTTAACATAAGTATATATTTCACAATAAATTATGAATGAATCAAAAAAATCTTTTGAAATTGTTCTATCTGCGCGCGGTTTATGCAAGAGCTATCCTGATACGCAAAGCGGTGGGGTAGTCAAGGCCCTGGATCATTTGGACCTGACCGTGCGTGAAGGCGAGATTTTGGGGATTTTAGGTCCTAATGGCGCCGGTAAAACCACTTGTTTAAATGCCTTGGCGACTTTGTTATTACCGGATGCCGGAGAAATCGAAATTTTTGGGTTACCTTCCCTACCACGCAATTTTGATGCCGTGCGCAGTTGGATTAATATGTCTTCGGGGTATCCTAACTATGCTTTTTCTCTGACAGTTGAAGAAAATCTCAAGTTTTACGCACGCCTGTATGGATTAAAGGGAAAGCTTTTGCAGCGCAAGGTGGATGAAGTCACGGCCCTTTTTGATTTGTCCGCTTATGCCAATCGCCGTTTTGATGAATTATCCTCAGGCATTAAGCAGCGGCTGTCATTGGCCAAATCACTGTTGAATGACCCCAAGATTTTATTTTTAGACGAGCCCACCATCGGTCTTGACCCGGACGTGTCTTTAAAAACCCGTCAAATTATCCTGGATATTTTGCGCCAACGCCGGATGACGGTGCTTTTAACCAGCCACAACATGGATGAAGTGGAAACCATGTGTGAAAGGGTGGCCTTTATTCAAAAAGGGCGCATCATTAAATTAGCTGCTGTCGAGGAACTCAAACGTCTGCATAATACCGATGATTTAGAACAAATATTTATCCAATTGGCCCATCAAACCCACGGGCCGTCGGCAGAAGAAAATTTGAGACAGAGGACGACAAAAATCCTACCGGTGCCCCAAGGCGGCGGATGGCAGGCCCCGCTGGTAGCGGGGCAGGCATGGATGAATCGGGCGGCGGCCTTTACGATCCGCAGTGCCATTTTTGCCGTGCGTAATTTATTTGTGATGACGGATGTATTTTTTTGGCCGATGGTCTCGTTGCTTTCGATTGGGCTGATGGCCAAGTTTATTCAATTGGGCCCCCAAACCCTGGGCTTTGTGATGACAGGGACTTTGGCTGCGGGTGTTTTGCAGATTGTGCAGCTTGATGTCGGGTATACGATGCTTTATGAATTATGGTCAAAGAGTTTAAAGCACACTTTATTAACGCCCGTTGGTGTTGCTGAAGGGGTTGTGGGAACTTGGGCTGTTGGCATAGTTCGGGGATTAATCGCTTTTGTGCTTTTGAGTGCTGCTGCGGCAGGGGGTTTTGGTTTTCATCTGCCGGGGTTTCTGACCACGGTAGGATTTTTGTTCGGGCTTTTTGCCTGTGCTTTTATTCTGGGTATTTTGGTGAATATCCTGATTTTGTCCTTCGGCCAAAAAGTAGAGATCACGGCATGGATGTGTGGACAATTATTTATGATTATTTGCGGTATTTATTATCCGGTAGACATCTTGCCGAAATTTTTTCAATACCTGGCCTTGATGGTGCCGATCACGCATTTTTTGGAATTCTTCCGCCAGGCTTATGGCTTTAAAGCCCATACCCCGTATCCGTTCTTGTCCGGCATCTCACTGACTTTTCTTTATATAATGCTTTCCTTACATTTTTTGGGGCGGGCTTACACCAGGGCCAGGAAAAAAGGCATCATCATCCGATTGTCGGAATAAAAAGAAAAAAAAGGGGGGGTATAAACATAAAACCCTCTGAGTACTTATCAAAGGGTTCTATGAAAATGCAGGAAAACAGTTGTTATTTCTTTTTTGCTGTTTTCTTTTTCTTTTTAGTAACCATTGAGTAGCTCCTTTCTTAAGGATTAATTTGTTACTTAGATATTAACACATGATTGTTATTATGCAAAAAATTATTTTTATAATTTTTTATAAATTTATTTCTTTTTTAAAATTTTCTCGACGGATAAATAAATAATATTTTTTGCTAAGAAAAAATATACGTTAATTGTGTATTTAAAAATAATTTTTCTATGAATTCCTTATCGTTATACATTCATATTCCTTTTTGCGGCCGCAAATGTTTGTTTTGTTCTTTCGTGATATCCGTCGGCCAGGATCATCTGCACGATCGTTATGTGGCCGCCCTTGTGGGTGAAATGAAAAATTATCAAGGGCAACAGGTGAATACCGTTTATTTAGGAGGCGGAAGCCCAAGCATGCTCAGCGACAATCAGATGGGGATTCTCATGGAGCAAATAAGAAAGAATTTTTTGCTTGAGGTCAATGCCGAGATCACCCTAGAAGTGAATCCTGAAAACATTGATTTATCCAAGGCTTCTTTTTACCACAGCGTCGGATTTAATCGAATCAGCATGGGGATGCAATCGACCAATGACCGGTATTTGAAATTTTTAGGACGGGCGCATAATGCCCATCGCGCCCTGGACGCTTACGGGACTTTACGCACAGCCGGTTTTACTAATATTAATCTGGATTTAATGTACGCGTTTCCGGGGCAGACACAACAAGAATTAGAAGAAGATGTGCGTGGCGTAGCCCGTCTGAAAAGTGAGCATTTGTCTTTGTACACGTTAACCATTGAACCCCATAGCCGTTTTTACGTAACGCAGATGAAATTGGAAGGGGAAGAAAAATTAGCGAATCATTATCTTTTGATTGCGCGGATTTTGGATGAATATGGTTTTAAGCAATACGAGGTGAGCAATTTCGCCCGTGGTGGATTTGAGTCATTACATAATATCAACTACTGGCAATGCGGGCCGTATATCGGTTTAGGCGTCGGGGCCCATGGATTCTTAGGCAACAGGCGCTATTGGCATACGTCCAATTTACAGCAATATCTGCAGAAGGTAACAGAGGGCAAGACAGCCGTTGAAGGGTATGAAGATTTAAATGCTGACACCAGAGCTACGGAGAAATTATTATTTGGTTTAAGAATGAATAAAGGTGTTTCTTGGGGGCAGGTCATGGCCTCTAAACATACAGTTATTCGATCCTTGATAGAGGGCGGGTTTTTGGTTTTGGAAGACGGCTTTTTGAAAACTACTCAGCAGGGACGTTTGGTTTTAGATGAATTATCGAGTCGCCTGGCATGAGAGGGCGATTCTCTGCGAGTGGCGGAAAAGTTTTATCAGACAACTGCCGATGAGATGGCGATATTGTTTGTTCATGTGTAAACCCTGCAGGATTTTCTGCGCTTCGGTCAGACGCGCCTGGATGGCTTCAAGCGCATAGTCAAGGCTTTTGGTCTTAATAAAGATTGCCTTAACGGTTTCTAAATCTTTGAGGGTTTTAGTTTTTCGGGTGAATATTTTTAGAAATTCCGCCCGAGAGCCCCCGCGCAGAGTCCGGAAGGCGTGGGTGACAAGAATGGTTTTTTTCTCTTCTTGAAGGTCGCTGAGAATAGGTTTGCCGATATTAGCTTCTGTTTCAAAAATCCCGATGATGTCATCCTGAATTTGAAACGCCTGGCCGATGAGAATACCGAAGCGGGAAATTTTTTTGATTTCTGGGGGGGCCGCGCCGGCCAAAATGGCGCCGGTGACCATGGGGCAGTCGAACGTGTAGCGCGCGGTTTTAAGGGTGTAATTGAGAAAAACGTCTTTTTCATCCACGTCGGCAACGGGTTTGACGCCGCTGACGGTGTCGATGAATTCGCCCATGGCCGTAAAGGTCGCGGTCTGGATGAAATATTTGAGGGCCCGTTCTTTGCGTTCGGGGGGCGCATCAATGGATAAAAAAGCGTCAATAGCCAGCGCGTAAACAATATCCCCGGCGATAATGCTTAAATCAATGCCTAATTTATCGGGGTTTTGGGTGGCAACGGTGTGCGCTAAAATTTTATGCATGGTTGGTTTGCCGCGGCGCAAATTTGAACGGTCGATAATATCATCATGGATCAGCATGAAATTATGTAAAAATTCCATGCAGGTGGAGGCATTGTAGAGTTTGCGCGAAATTTTTTTGGATAAAGGCGCGTAAGCTTTATAACAGAGGATTAACAGCAAAGGCCGGATGCGTTTGCCCTCCCGCAGGGTGAATTCCCGGATGCTTTTAAACAGTATAGGGGAAACTAAATGCAGCTTATAGTCTTTTTTGACGGTTTCCAAAAAGGAAACGAGGCTTTTGTCGATATTTTGGCGGATTTGTTCGATCATGGTGTGGTAGTGTATCATACCAGCCGATATATCTCAAATATTCCTTTCCAGAATCCTGCGTTATAGGTAGAATAGAATTTACTTTCATAAGAATTTTTTTTGGACGATAGGGCAGTACGGGTGACTCGGCCTTTATATTAAGGAGCGGACGGTGACGGCCCCAAGGTCCAGTAAAGGTAAACCACTGAGAGCTAAGGCTGTGACGTGCGCATTTCAATTAGGAGCACCTTAATATAAAGGCCGAGTCAGGCCCCGTACGATTCACTTCGTCATTTATAAAAATCTACCAGAAAGAGGACCATATGCGTATTGGGACAATGATGTTCGTTATGATGTTTTTGGCAACCGGATGGGCCCGTGCAGAGGTGGTTAATTTGACGGATGGCCGTTCGGTGGAGGGTAAAATACTTCAACAAGACGCCAAGAAGCTGCAGATCAGTGTGGACGGAGTGTCCATGACGTATTACGCAGATGAAATTAAAGATGTGGATGGCAAGCCCTTTGGTGCCGCAGTGCCACAAGCGGCTCCTCAAGTCGTTCCCGCGGCTAATCCTGTTGCCGCGTCCAATGTTCTTGGAGGGGGCGAGCCTGCCGGCGCCAACAACCCTGGTGAGGCGCCAACAACAGTCGACCCACAGAAGAAAGCCTTGATCCTTAAATTTATTGAAGTCTTTGGTACCCGCCAGGCATTGTCCAATAATTTTGAGTTGATGCTCAAGCAAATCGCCAAAGAGAAACCGGATGAAGCCCAGAAAATCCGCGATCGGGTCAAGGTCGATGAAATCATTGATCGGCTGATCCCTATTTATGACCGCAATTTTACGGTGGACGATTTGAGAGCGTTTATTGATTTTTATCAGTCCCCCCAAGGGCATAAATTAATAACTACTATCCCTGTGCTGATGAAGGAAAGTGTGCAGGAAAGTGTTAAGTATATGGAAGAAAAGTTCCCTGAAGCTAAATCGGCGAAATAATAATATAACCATAACTTGATATATATCAATAGGTTACGCTCTTACTAGTTTTTTTTAAGTTGACCGTCTAATACTTCTCTGCTATAGTATTTCCGCTTTGGAAACCCACCTTACCCAAGTTTTTAACCTCGCTTAAATCTTAAGAGGGGTCCAGAAGGAGAGAGTTCATGATTGATCGTTATTCCCTTTCTAAAATGAGCCGCATTTGGTCTGATGAGCATAAGATGGAAATTATGCTTAAAATCGAAGTGTTATCTTGTGAGGCTATGACCAAGCTGGGGGCTATTCCCAAAGCCGCCATGGAAAAAATACGCAAGAACGCCAAATTCGATTTGGAAGAAGTCCGTCGTCTTGAGGAGCGCACGAAACATGATGTGGTGGCTTTTATTCAAAATGTCGGCCAAAGCCTGGGGCCCGAAGCCCAGTATTTACACATGGGTATGACTTCTTCGGATTTGTTAGATACGTCTTTGTCCTTACAATGCGTGGAAGCCGGGGATATTTTAGTTTCTGATGTGAAAAAGCTTTTGGTAGTGCTTAAAGAAAAAGCCAAAAAATACAAAGACGCGGTGTGCATCGCGCGTACTCATGGGGTGCATGCGGAGCCCACGACTTTCGGTTTGAAGGTGGCCATCTGGTATGACGAAATGAACCGGAATTTAGAGCGCCTCCAGGCGGCCCGCGATGGCATGCGTTACGGCAAACTTTCCGGTGCGGTAGGCACCTACGCCAACATTGACCCGGCTGTGGAGGAATATGTCTGCCAGCAATTGGGTTTAAAGCCGGCGAATGTAGCGACCCAAGTCATTCAGCGCGATCCCCACGCACATTTTATCATGGTTTTGGCTATTATCGGGTGTTCTCTGGAAAAAATGGCCACGGAAATACGGGCTTTGCAAAAAACCGAGTTGCTGGAAGTTGAAGAGCCTTTTTTCAAGGGACAAATCGGTTCTTCTGCCATGCCGCATAAACGCAATCCCGTGACCTGTGAGCGCATTTGCGGACTGTCGCGTATTTTACGCGCCAATGCCATCGTTGCCATGGAAAACATCAATCTCTGGCATGAGCGCGATATCAGCCATTCCTCGGCGGAGCGCATCATTCTGCCGGATTCCACCCTGGCCCTTAATTATATGCTTAATAGATTCATTCCGATCATCGAGGGGCTTTTGGTGTATCCCAAAAATATGATTGCCAACCTTTCCAAGACCCGCGGGCTTATTTATTCGCAGCGTATCTTGTTGGAATTGATGAAAAAAGGGCTCCCCCGCGATACGGCGTATGAAATCATCCAAGCGTGCGCCATGCAGGTCTGGCAGGAAAGTACGGAGTTTAAGGATGTGCTCTTTCGTGACCGCAGGGTGCGCAAGTATTTGTCTCAAAATGAGATCAATGCGTGCTTTGACATCAAATATTACATTCGTCATCGGGACAAGATTTTTAAACAAGCGGGAATTAAATAGCTTCCATAATGTATTCCCCCCTCTTTTTTACGACCATCAATAGTGGTCGGTATGAGACCATAAAGAGGGGGTAGGGGGAGTTCATGCAGAAACTCGAAAAAATCTACGAAGGCAAAGCTAAAATCCTCTATACCACCGAGGATCCGGCATTGCTGATTCAGTATTTCAAAGATGATGCCACGGCGTTCAATGCCCAGAAGAGGGGCACTATTGCCGAAAAAGGCATTATGAATAACCGCATCGCCACCAAAATTTTTGAATACTTGCAAACTCAAGGTGTCCAGACCCATTTTGTCCAAAATTTAAGTGACCGCGAGATGTTGGTCAGGCGCGTGCACATTGTGCCTCTGGAGGTCATTGTCCGTAACCGTGCGGCAGGGTCTTTGTGCCGCCTGCTGGGGTTGGCGGAAGGGGCGGCGTTAGCCTGCCCGACGCTGGAATTTTGTTACAAGGACGATGCGTTGGGCGACCCTCAGGTCAATGAATATCATATCCGTGCCCTGAAGTGGGCCTCCGATGAGGAAATCAAGTACATCACCGCCATGGCTTTTAAAATTAACGAGGCGTTAAAAAAGTTTTTTTTAAACTTAAACATTGAATTAATTGATTTCAAGTTAGAATTCGGCCGCATCCAGGATCGTATTATCCTGGCTGATGAAATCTCTCCTGACACCTGCCGGTTATGGGAAGTCGGAACGGGCAATAAGCTAGATAAAGACCGTTTCCGTCGGGATCTGGGGCATGTGGAACAGGCTTATCAGGAAGTGCTCCGCAGAGTTTCGCAGTGATAAAAAATTTATGCAGTCGAAGAGGTAGGGCCTTTTGATATGGCGCGTTGAAGTCAGACAAAAAGACGGGGTCCTGGATTCCGTCGGAGCCTCCGTTGCCCGTGATATCGCCGATGCAGGGTTTCCCTGCACGGTGGGGCAGGTGCGGGTGGTATCTGTTTACCTTTTGGAAGGGACCATCAGCCGTCAGGAAGTCAAGCGTATCTGCGATGAGCTTCTGGTGGACCCGCTGGTTGAGCAATACAGTTTTGATCTTAATCTTCCCCTGCAATCCTCTACACATCACGTCGTTGAAATCGCGTACAATCCTGGAGTCATGGATCCTGTGGAAGCGTCCACCATCAAAGGCATCCGCGATTTAGGCGTTGAAGGCGTTGTGAATGTGCGCACGGCCAAACAGTATCATATTGACGGTGAGCTTACAGCCCAACAGTTGCAATCCTTGACCCGCCGTGTGTTGATGAATAAACTGATCCAGCATGTTGTGGCAGACCCGGCGCATGTGGCGATGACATTACAGCCATTGGCCCCTGCAGCGTCTAAATTTGATGTGATGGTCATAGATTTGTTGTTTGCCAAGGACAAAAAATTGGCGGAAATTTCCCGCAAAGGCCAATTGTATTTAAATCTCAATGAGATGAAAGCGATCCAAGAGTATTTCCGCAAAGAATCCCGTCCCCTCATACCGGGGACTATCGTTGGTCGAAACCCGACGGATGTGGAATTAGAAACCATCGCGCAGACATGGAGCGAGCATTGCGGGCATAAAACTTTTCGTGGGATTATCCGCTACCGTGAGGGCAAGCAGGGGCGAGCCCAAATCATCCGCAGCCTTTTTAAGACCACCATTGCCGCGGCGACGAAAAGGGTGAATAAAAAATGGTGTGTTTCGGTTTTTCATGACAATGCCGGGATCATTGATTTTGATGAGGATTATGGGGTTTCTTTTAAAGTCGAGACCCATAATCATCCTTCGGCGCTTGAGCCTTTTGGCGGGGCCAATACCGGAGTAGGCGGTGTTATCCGGGACACGTTAGGCACGGGGCTGGGGGCCAAGCCTTTGTGCAACACGGATGTGTTTTGTTTTGGGCCACCGGATACGCCGGCGGCGCTCCTGCCTTCAGGCGCATTGCATCCTAAACGCGTGATGAAGGGCGTTGTTGCCGGGGTGCGTGATTATGGCAATAAGATGGGTATACCCACGGTCAATGGGGCCATTGTTTTTGATAAAGATTTTGTAGGCAACCCCTTGGTTTTTTGCGGTAATATAGGGCTCATTCCCAAGGGCAAAGAAACTAAGCGTGTCAACACAGGGGATTTGATTGTTGCTGTCGGCGGACGTACCGGGCGCGACGGTATTCATGGCGCTACGTTTTCTTCGGGCGAGCTGACCAGCGAATCGGAGACCACCTCTTCCGGGGCCGTGCAGATAGGCAACCCCATTGAGGAGAAAAAAATACTGGATGTTTTACTTAAAGCACGCGAGGCTAATTTGTATTCGGCCATCACTGATTGTGGGGCCGGTGGATTTTCTTCGGCCATCGGAGAGATGGGTGAGAAGACAGGGGCCCGTGTTGATTTAGACCGCGCACCTCTCAAATATCAAGGCCTTAAATATCACGAGATTTGGATTTCAGAGTCCCAAGAGCGTATGGTCCTGTCGGTGCCGCCTCAAAGTATTGAGGCCCTTTTAAAGATTTTTGCGGATGAGAATGTGGAAGCGACCGTTTTAGGCGAGTTTGACGGCTCAGGCCGGCTGCGATTATTTTTTCACGGCCGTCAGGTGGCTGATTTGGACATGTCTTTTGTCCATAACGGGCTGCCTCAAATAACTAAGGAAGCTGTTTATCAGAAGCCGGTATTGAAAAAGGAGAAATTGCCTTCTCTCTATATGTCATTCCCGCACCGCCCTCAAACCGGGCACGGGCTGTTGCCCGAGCGGGAATCTGATTTGACGGAAAGCTTGTGTCAAGCGTTAAGCCATTATAATGTCGCCTCCAAAGAAAGTGTTATTCGTGTTTATGACCATGAGGTACAGGGATGTAGTGTGGTCAAGCCCTTGGTGGGGCAAGCGTGTGACGGGCCGTCGGATGCGGCGGTCATTCGAGGACGGCTAGGGTTCAATCGCGGCATCGCCGTTGCCAATGGCATCAATGTGCGTTATGGCATGATTGATCCTTTTTGGATGGCGGCCTCCTGCATTGATGAGGCCATACGCCAAATTATTGCTGTGGGCGGCTCACTGGAGCGGATAGCTTTGTTGGATAATTTTTGCTGGGGCAACCCGGATAAGGCTGATCGTCTGGGTTCTTTGGTGCGTTGCGCCCGTGGTTGTTATAAGGCGGCGGTGGCTTTTGGCACGCCGTTTATTTCAGGGAAAGACAGTTTATATAATGAATATACCCACAAGGGCAAGAGTTTAAGCATCCCGGGCACTATATTAATTTCCGCTATCGGTATTATCGATGATGTTCGCCGTTGCGTGACCATGGATTTTAAAAGTGCCGGCAACAGTATTTATGTGATAGGCACGACACAAGATGAAATGGGCGGATCGATTTATCTGGAAAATTTAGGGCAGTTAGGCAGCCGTGTGCCGCAGGTTAATTTTAAAACAGCCCTTAAAACTTACCGTGCTCTCCAACGTGCGGTCCGCTTAGGCTTAATAGCGGCGATGCATGATTGCTCTGAAGGCGGATTGGGGGTTGCCCTGGCGGAAATGGCCATGGCCGGCGGCTTGGGGGCAACGGTTTTATTGAAAAATATACCTTTTAAAGGCCGGATGCGCAATGATGTTTTACTTTTTTCCGAGAGCAATTCGCGCTTTATTGTCGAGGTGCCCGTTTCCCAAGAAAAGGCACTGGCTAAAATTCTCAAAGGCATTCCTTACGCGAAAATGGGTACAGTGGAAGCCACACAAGAAATCGTTATCTATGGCTTCAAAGACCGGCCGGTTGTCAATGCCCGTGCCGATGAACTTAAAGAAATTTGGAAAGCACCGTTGAAATGACCCCGCCCAAGGCGGGGGCGTACCTTTAGGCAACTGCCGAAGGATCATAAGAGAGGCAATTTATGTCAAAAATAAAAAAGTATACGCAGGCCCCGGATCTGGAGATGATGGAAGATCCATGGCGCATCTTCCGCATTATGGCGGAATTTGTTGATGGATTTGAAGAACTCAAAAATATAGGTCCGGCCGTGACCATATTCGGTTCTTCTAGGATCCACAACGCGCATTCTTATTATTATGCAGCCCAAAAAACATCCGAATTGTTGGTCAAAGCCGGTTACGCTGTCATCACGGGTGGAGGCCCCAGCATTATGGAGGCGAGCAATAAAGGGGCTGCCGAGGCCAAGGGTAAGTCTATCGGGTTAAATATCGATTTACCCTTTGAGCAGAAGCCTAATCCGTATATCAATCATTTGATCAGTTTTCATTACTTTTTTTGCCGCAAGGTGTGTTTCGTCAAATACGCCAAGGCTTTCGTGATTTTCCCCGGTGGTTTTGGCACGCTGGATGAATTATCCGAAAGTCTCACATTAATCCAGACCAGGCGGATGGAGAAATTTCCGGTGGTTCTTTTTGGGAGCAAGTACTGGAAGGGTTTTTTGGATTGGCTTGAAGGGTCAGTGCTTAAGGAAGGCTGTATTGATACGGGTGATTTGGATATTATACAATTGGCGGACAAGCCCGAAGATGTTGTGAGGATTATCAAGAAATTTTACGCCAAGAAAAAGAGAAAGTGAAACTCATGGATGTAAAAGTCATAGTCGTTCGCACGGCGGGGACCAACTGCAACGATGAAACGGCTTTTGCCTTCAGCCGTTGCGGTGCGCTGGTGGAGCAGGTCCACGTGAATGCGTTGGTGTCCGGCGTTAAAAAATTAAGTGATTATCATATCATGGCTTTGCCCGGCGGGTTTAGCTACGGGGATGATATTGCTTCCGGTCGTATTCTGGCCAATGAATTGCGTTTAAAATTAGGTGAAGACATTAAGCAATTTATCCGTGAGGGCAAATTAATAATCGGCATATGTAACGGATTTCAGGTTTTGGCTAAGGCCGGCATTTTACCGGGTTTGGGATGGAACATTGGACCGGAAGCGACTTTGTTTTATAATGATTCGGCTAAATTTGAGGCCCGCTGGGTGCATTTGAAAGCCGAAGGCCCCGCCGGTGGCGGGGCAGGCCGCTGTGTGTGGACTAAGGGGATGGCGAAGGCAATTTATCTGCCGGTGGCCCATGCCGAGGGAAAATTTATCCCGAAGGACGCCAAGGTGCTGGAAGCGCTCATGGCCCGCGGGCAGATCGTGTTTCGTTATAGCACATCCGACGGGGGTAAGCCTGCGTATCCGGCCAACCCTAATGGGTCTATCGATGATATTGCGGGCATTTGTGACACCACCGGGCGGGTTTTGGGTTTGATGCCGCATCCGGAGCGCCATTTTTTGTTTGAGCAGCATCCGTTTTGGACGCGTCTGCCTAAAAAGAGTGAATTCGGCGACGGTGCGAAAATATTCGAAAATGGCATTAACTACGTGAAGGAAACGTTATTAAGCCATTAACTCAAGGAGGGGGCACTGCGGACATCTATGGCTCAACCATTGACGTATAAAAAAGCAGGCGTGGATATTGAGGCGGCCAACCGGTTTGTGGATGCGGTCAAACGGATGTCGCGATCGACATTGTCCGCGAAGGTCATTAATCGTCCGGGGTCTTTTGGGGCCTTGTTTGATTTGAGTTCTTTGAAATATAAGAATCCGGTCCTGGTTTCTTCCACCGATGGAGTTGGGACAAAACTATTAGTAGCCAATCTGGTGGGGCAGCATGACACTGTCGGGATTGATCTGGTGGCCATGAACGTCAACGATATCTTGTGTACCGGTGCTAAGCCGTTGTTTTTTTTGGATTACATGGCCGTCGGCAAACTGAATGCGGACATCATGCAAGAGGTGATGAAAGGGATTGTTGCCGGATGCCGGCTGGCCGGTTGTGCCTTGATTGGCGGGGAAACCGCGGAAATGCCGGACATGTACAGGGGTGAGGATTATGATTTGGCGGGATTTACCGTAGGAGTGGTAGAGAGGAATGGGATCATCGATGGGAGTGGGATCAAATCCGATGATGTGTTGCTCGGACTTCCTTCTTCGGGGTTGCATTCCAATGGGTATGCACTGGCCCGCAAGGCCTTAAGCCTTAAAGAGCAAAAAGAGTACGCGCAAATTTTGCTTAAGCCCACCTGTATTTATGTTAAACCGGTGTTGGCGCTATTGGAAAAATTTTCTATTAAGGGCATGGCGCATATGACCGGCGGGGCATGGTATGAAAAGTTGACCAAGGTCCTGCCGCAAGGCTTATGTTTTGCCGTAAACAAAGGCAGTTGGCCGATTCCCAGGATATTTGGGTTGATTCAGGACAAAGGCCATGTGCCGGCCCAAGAGATGTACCGCACGTTTAATATGGGTATTGGATTTGCCCTTGTGGTTTCTCCCAAAGATGTTGTTGGCGTGCGGGCCTTTTTACGCACTCAAAAAGTAGAGTCGTTTGTTATAGGCGAAGTGGTACAAGATTCAAAGCGCAAAGTTGTTTTTGAGGTTTGATCGTAGGGGCCGACCTTGTGTCGGCCCGGTAATCCCTGCGTATTTGTGCCGAATCGAAACGGTGTAAGTGTTCGGGCCGACACAAGGTCGGCCCCTACTCATTTATTCGCTTCTGCGAAGGGAATATAATGAACGTTTTAGTGATAGGCTCCGGCGGGCGGGAACATGCGCTGTGCTGGAAGATCAAACAGTCGGCTAAAGTCAAAAGACTTTATTGCGCGCCGGGCAACGGCGGTATCGCTCAAATGGCCGAATGTGTCGCCATCGGCGTTGAGGACATAGACGGGCTTTTGACCTTTGCTTTGCAGAAAAAAATTGATTTGACCGTTGTCGGTCCGGAAGTGTCCTTGGTCGGCGGTGTGGTAGACGCTTTTGCAAAAAAAGGGTTAAAAATTTTTGGACCTTCGCAAGCGGCAGCGCAATTAGAGGGCAGTAAGGTCTTTGCCAAAGAATTCATGCAGCGGCGCCATATTGCGACGGCCGGCTATAAAGTTTTTAATGATCCGGCTTTGGCCCTGACTTTTTTACAACAAGCCCGGTTTCCCTTGGTCGTCAAGGCCGACGGTATTGCCGCAGGCAAAGGCGTTTATATATGCGCGGACCTTAAAGAGGGCAAGGCCGCGATAGACCAGATCATGGTCCAAAAGATTTTTAAAAAAGCGGGGGACAGGGTCGTTATTGAAGAATGCCTGCAGGGGCCTGAGGCATCGGTTTTGGCTATTTGCGACGGCAAACATTTTTTGGTCTTACCGACCGCCCAGGACCATAAGCGTATTTTTGATGATGATTGTGGGCCCAATACCGGCGGGATGGGGGCATTTTCTCCTAACTCCTTGGTGACGGCGGAAGTTTTGGATAAGATTATTACCAGTATTATTGAACCGGCCATTCGCGGCATGTATCAGGAGGGCAATCCATTTAAAGGCGTGCTTTACGCGGGATTGATGCTGACAGCAGATGGCCCCAAGACGTTGGAGTTTAACGTACGTTTCGGGGATCCGGAAACCCAATGTATCCTGCCGCGCCTTCAAAGTGATATCGTGGATATCTTTTTGGCGGCTTGCGACGGGGTGCTCCATGAGCTTAAAGTCAAATGGGACGAGCGTGCCTGCGTATGCGTGGTTGTTGCTTCCGGCGGCTATCCCGGTCAATATCAAAGCGGGTGTGCCATCAGCGGCCTGGATGAAATCAAGGATGAAGACACCGTTGTTTTTCATGCCGGCACTAAAAATGAGGGGGCAAGTTTGGTCACCAGTGGCGGCAGGGTGCTGGGAGTGACGGCGCTTGGCAGAAATCTTGAAGTGGCCACCTCCAAAGCGTATAATGCGGTGGATAAAATTTATTTTGACCGTATGTTTTTTCGCCGGGATATCGCATGTAAAACAGGGCATGGTCCCGCATAAAACTTATTTATGGGCGCCACTAAGGTTTTAAAGGTCAATTCAGCTTTACCGGAGCCTGAAAAAATCGCTGAGGCGGCGCGCATTGTGCGCCAGGGTGGTTTGGTGATTTTTCCGACGGAAACTGTTTACGGTATCGCGGCAGATTCCAATAATCCCAAGGCGATGGACCGGCTGCGCGCGGTCAAGCACCGTGTTGACGGGAAATTGTTTTCCATTTTGGTGGCCCAGCGGGAGATCATTGATAATTATTCGAGCTATACGCATCCGAATTTATACAAGCTTATTGATAAGTACTGGCCGGGGCCTTTGACGGTGATTGTGCCCTCCCTGCATGCAGGCGAAACGATCGGCATACGCATACCGGACCATACGGTGGCTTTACGTTTGGTGGAAGAAAGCGGATGCACGATCGCGGCGCCCTCGGCTAATTTGGAAGGCAAAAAACCGCCCACCAATTGCCAGGAAGCTTTGGCAGATTTGGATGGCGCGGTTGATTTGGCCTTAGACGGCGGCGCGGTTGATTTTGGGATTTCTTCGACGATTGTGGATTTTACCAAAGAACACCCGACCGTCACGCGCGATGGGGTCATCACCCAGCCGGATGTGGATAGGACCGTCAACAAGAAGTGTGTTTTGTTTGTGTGCACGGGCAACAGTTGCCGTTCGGTGATGGCGGAATATTTGCTTAAAAGCAAATTGAAGGGCCGAGAAGATGTGGAAATTCATTCGGCAGGCACTAGTGTGTATTTTAAATCCGCGGCCAGTCAGGACACTCTGGCTGTTTTAAAGCAACGCGGTATCAATGCCGCGGGGCATACCGCACAGTCTTTGGGGACCATTTTGCTTAAAAAATCGGATTTGATTTTTGCCATGACGCGTGCGCACCGTATGCAGATTTTAGAGCGCGTGCCGTCGGTAGAAAAAAGGGTTTATTTGCTTAAGGAATTTGCTAATACGCATCGTGGTTTCGAGGCGGATCTGGATGTGCCAGACCCAATCGGCCAGCCGCACGAGGCCTATCAGGAGTGCCTGTTGACGATTGATGAAGCTATCGAAAAAATTGTGGAGCTAATTTGATGAAAATATTTGTCGGTGCAGATCACCGTGGTTTTCCATTAAAAAGACAAGTTGTGGCATGGCTTGCGGACTGGGGTCACGAGGTTGTGGATATGGGCACGCATGTTGAAGGAGAGATTTGTGATTATCCGCAAATTTCACGCGATGTGGGGGTGGCGGTGGTAGACAATCCCGGCAGCCGGGGGATCCTTTTATGTATGACAGGCCTGGGGCATTCCATTGCTGCTAATAAAGTGCCGGGAGTGTTCGCGGCGTTGGTGTATACCCCGGAGGCGGCGATTCTTTCCCGTCAGCACAATGACAGCAATGTGTTGGTTTTAGGGTCCAAATTTGTGAATGGCCATACGGCCCGAGAGATTATTAAGGTTTGGTTGTCAACCGAGTTTGAAGGCGGACGGCATTTGCGCCGCAAAGAACAAATTCAAGATATAGAAAAGGAGGAAGGCGTTTTCACAATGAGGTCCCTTAAGACCGTGGACCCTCAGATTGATCAGGCAATCCAGCATGAGCTCAAGCGTCAGCAAAACAACCTTGAATTGATTGCGTCTGAAAATATTGTTTCCCCCGCGGTATTGGAAGCGGCCGGGAGTGTGCTGACCAATAAATATGCCGAAGGCTATCCCGGCGCGCGCTGGTACAATGGCTGTGAATTTATCGACGAGGTTGAAAGCCTGGCCATCGCGCGCGCCAAAGAGCTCTTTGGGGGGGATCATATCAACGTGCAACCGCATGCGGGTTCACAGGCCAACACGGCGGTGTACATGGCTGTGCTGAATCCCGGAGACGTGGTCATGGGGATGGATTTGGCCTGCGGCGGGCATTTGACCCATGGGCTCAAGTTCAATATTTCTGGACGCTTGTATCATTTTGTTTCGTATAAAGTCGACGCTAAAACTGAACTTATTGATATGGATGAAGTCGAGCACCTGGCCATGGAACATAAGCCCAAAATGATCGTGGCCGGTTATTCGGCGTATTCGAGAGTTTTGGATTTTGCCCGTTTTCGTGCTATCGCGGATAAGGTGGGCGCGTATTTATTTGTGGATATGGCTCATTTCGCGGGCCTAGTCGCGGCGGGTTTGTATCCCAACCCCGTGCCGTATGCCCATTTTGTGACGACCACCACCCACAAGACGTTAAGGGGGCCTCGGGGAGGGATGATTATATGCGAAAGTCAATTTGCCAAGAAAATTGACAGTGCTATTTTCCCGGGTATTCAAGGTGGGCCTTTGATGCATATTATCGCGGCCAAAGCCGTGGCTTTTAAAGAAGCCTTATCCCCGGACTTCAAGCAATATCAGCAACAGGTAATGGCCAATGCCAAGACGTTAGCGGCAGCCCTGAGTGCTAAAGGTTTTCGGATCGTCGCTGGAGGCACGGACAATCATTTGTTCATGGTGGATTTGCGTCCGAAAAGCATTACAGGTAAGGAAGCGGCAGGCCTGTTGGACCGCGTACAAATTACGGTCAACAAGAATTTAGTGCCTTTTGACCCCGCATCTCCGACGGTCGCCAGCGGTATTCGTATCGGTACCCCGGCGGTAACAACCCGCGGCATGAAAGAGCCGGAGATGTCTCATATCGCGGATTTGATTGACCGCGCCGTACAAAACCGCGATCATGAAGCGGAATTAGAGAAAATCCGTCGGGATGTAGAGCATTTAGCCGGTAGATTTCCAATCTATACCCGGTTATAAGGATGGCTATATGGTACAGGTCGAATTGTCCAGAATTATCATTGATGAGAAACGTCAGGATCAGGTGATTGTTCTCAAGGAAAAAGAAGGGGACCGCCAAATTCCTATTGTCATCGGTTTTATGGAGGCCTCCAGCATCAAGATCAAGATCTCCGGGGTGGATGTGCCGCGCCCCATGACGCATGATCTTTTAGTCAACGTGATGGAAGTGCTAGAGGCAAGTCTTTTACGCGTGATCATCGACAAGCTCGTTAACAATACTTTTTATGCTAAGCTCGAAATCAAATCCAAGGACGGATCAATCAAGACCATTGATGCCCGTCCTTCCGACAGCATCGCCATGGCGGTGCGCCTCAAAGCGCCGATTTTCGTGGCTGATGATGTCTTTCAAAAATCTTCCCTGGCCCAACCGTGATTACACAAGAGCTACTGGCCTATTATCCTCAATTGTCCCTTATTGAAGACGCGCTAAAAACCCGCCGTCGCCGGGTATTTTTAGTCGGCGGCGCTCTACGGGATTATTATTTGAACCGCGTGTGCCGTGATTTTGATTTTGCTGTTGACCGGGGAGCGATGGGCCTGGCGCGCCATTTGGCCCGGGCTATCAAAGGGACATTTGTCGTACTTGACCGGGAGCATAACAGCGCCCGGGTGGTCAAAAAAATACACGGGGAGATTTGGACTTTTGATTTGACCGATTGGCGCGCGGGGACGATCAAAAAAGATTTGAGCCTGCGGGATTTTACCATCAACACGCTGGCCGTGGATATCGCCCAACTCCGCGGGGAGCTCGCCCTCCTCGAAATTCAAGGCGCCCGACGGGATTTAAAAGCCCGCCGCGTGCGCATGGTCTACGGGGGTGTTTTTAAGGATGATCCTTTGAGGCTTTTGCGCGCGTTTACTTTACGCTCCACCCTGGGCTTTACCATTGAAGGCAAGACCGTGGCCCAAATCAAAAAAGACGCGCATTTACTACCTACTGTGGCCGTGGAAAGAATACGCGATGAGATGTTTAAAATTTTGGGTTCTTCCCGTGCGTATACAGTTTTATCTGAGATGGATAAAATCGGCCTGTTAGCGTATGTTTTGCCGCAGCTATCAGTGATGGCCGGGATACATCAAGGCGGCTATCATCATCTGGATGTGTGGCATCATTCTTTGGAGACGGTGAGACATCTAGAGGCAACGCTTGTCCGAATGAATGACAACGAACACATGAAAATTTACCTGCAGGAGGCTGTAGGCGCCGGGCACACACGCGCGGCGCTTTTGAAAATGGCGGCTTTATTGCACGACATAGGCAAGCCCGAAGCTCGTCGTCAAGAAGGCCCGCGGATGACTTTTCACGGCCATGAGCATGCCGGAGAGCGCATCACCCGTTTGGTGGCCAAACATTTGAAATTATCTGTTAAAGAGCGCTTTTTTTTAGAAGACGCGGTGCGGATGCATTTAAGACCGGGCTATCTGTCCAACTTTAAGCGCCCCAGTGAAAAAGCGATATTTCGTTATTTTCGTGACACGAAAGACCAAGCTCCAAGCCTGGCTGTTTTAGCGTTGGCAGACCAAGCCGCGACCTGTGGGCCTTTGACCATGGCCGCCAAGCACAAGCATCATGCTAAAATTTGTCATATGCTTATTGAGCGTTATTTTAAGCGCAAAGACGAGCCGCCTAGACAGCGGCTCTTGACGGGACATGATTTGATTAAAATTTTAAAATTAAAACCCTCACCGTTGTTGGGGAAGATCCTTTTAAGCGTTGAGGAAGCCGCGGCTTTGGGAAAGATTAAAACTAAAGAGGAGGCTTTGAGGTTCGCTCAATCGAAGTTATTTACTCTCTTGCCCCAGCATCAATAACCCGCTATAATTGTTCCCATGAGTTTTCTAAAAATTGTTACGGTACTCGCCTTTTTATGGTGCGCTACGGATGCCCCGGCCCAGATGGCTTCAGAGCCTTCATCCATGCCGGAGCAATGGCAGTTGACGTTGGATGTGATTAAGACAAAAGCGCAGACACTGTTAATTAAAAATAATGAGATAAAAGCGGAATATCTGAATTTAAGAAAGCAGGCGCAAGACGTAGAGCAAACCCTCAGGGGCCAGCAGGATAAAAATGAAGCCATACGCCTTTTGTTGAACCAACGGCATGGCCGTACGGACCAACAGGTACGATTAGAGGGGTTGCAGCAAACCATTAAAATCAAAAGACGGCAGGCCGCAGAATTCCAAGAGCAACTGGAGAATTTGAAGAAAAAGCAGTCAACCATCGAACGCCGTCAGCGGGAGCCAAAAAAGGCAAACCCGACGCCTGAAGCCGTCGGGGCGCCTGATGGGCAGTTGACAGATTTGCGCCGTCAGCTTGAAGAAGAAAAGAAACAGGAAGTGATTCTGGAGGACCAGCTGAGCTCTTTGAAGTCCGGCGGGCCGTCACAAAATTTGGATGTGCATGCCATTGAAGAGGTGAACAAACAGCTTGAGGCGCAGTTAAAGGATTTGCAGGAGCAAAAGCTGAAGAAATTCCCAGGGGAGACTCTGGGCATAAGCCAGCAGCGCAAGTATGATGAACTTAAAAAGCGCAAGGACCAGCTGGAGGATGCTATCAGGGCTTATGAGAAGCGTCTGGACCAATTAAAGTATTCTTCGGGATTCGCTTCATCCTGGGCCGTTGAGAAAAAGAAACTGATCCACGCCATGGTGCAGAAGGATGCCCGCAATAATCAACTGCGTGAGAAGATCAAAATATTGCGTGAAGACGTCGATATTTTAAAAGATCAGGTGGCCAAATTAGAACGCCGGGTCAATTTTATGCAAGGATCGGCACATCCTAATCAATGATAAAACTGATGGAATTATAGGGAAGGAGTTTTTTATGTTAAAGAAGCCAAAGATTAATCCTAAAACGGCGGTACGCGCCCTGATTGAGGTGTCAATCACGCCACAGAAAGACCTTGGCTTTGACAACATTGCCGAGCGGATTTATAGCTACCCTCAGGTAAAAAGCTGTTATTTGCTTTCAGGAGGTTATGATTTGCTGGTCATTGTCGAGGGAGAAAGTATACAAACGGTGGCGGATTTCGTTGCCGCGAAACTTTCATCTATGGCCAATGTGCGCCAAACAGCGACGCATTTTTTACTGCGTAAATACAAGGAAGAGGGGAAGGTCTTTAAGTATTCTAAAAGTGAGCGCAGGCAGAATATTTCTTATTAAGTGACATCCCGCCAAAGGCGGGATGTCATCCCCGAATGTTTTAATCGGGGATCCATATTAGAAAGATTCCCGCTTTGCGGGAATGACAATTAATATCATGAGAATTTCTAAACGTGTTGATGCATTGGCGCCCTCCGGTATCAGGGCCTTTTTTGATTTAGTGTTGGGCATGAAAGACGTCATCTCCTTAGGGGTCGGAGAGCCGGATTTCGTCACGCCATGGCATATTCGCGAGCAGGCCATCAAATCCCTGGAAGACGGGTTTACGTCGTATACTTCCAATAAAGGGACAGACCAGTTACGCTACGCGATTGCCGCTTTTTTAAAGAAGAGGCACCATCTTGTCTACGACCCTCAAGAGGAAATCCTTATTACCGTCGGTGTCAGCGAAGCGTTGGATTTAGCGATGCGCGCGATTGTTAACCCCGGCGATAAAATTTTGATACCCGAACCGTATTATGTGGCGTATGGGCCGGCGGTGGAGTTGGCGGGTGGCGAGGCGGTGTATATAAAAACCCGCCTTCAGGATGGTTTTAAGGTGACGCCGCGGCAGATCGATGAAGCGTTTACCCAAGGCGTGCGCGGGATATTGCTCAATTACCCCGCCAACCCGACAGGGGCCTCGTATTCCAGAAAAGAACTGGAAGCTTTAAGTCATGTGATCAAGAAACATGATATGCTGGTCATCAGCGACGAGATTTATGATGAGCTGACGTATGATTTTGACCATACGCCGATAGCGGCCTTAAAGGGGATGCAAGAGCGGGTGATTTATCTCAATGGTTTTTCCAAAGCGTATGCCATGACCGGTTTTCGCATCGGTTATGTTTGCGGCCCCGCGGACATCGTAGGGGCGATGACTAAAATCCATCAGTACACCATGTTATGCGCGCCGATTACCGGGCAGATGGCGGCCCTTGAGGCTTTAAAAAACCCGTTACCGGACGTGCAAGCCATGAAAAAAGAGTATGATCGCCGCCGCCGGTTTATCGTCGGAGCTTTAAATGATATAGGACTCAAGTGCCACATGCCGCAAGGGGCTTTCTATGTGTTCCCCTCGGTTAAATCTACAGGGGAAAGTTCTGTTGATTTCGCCAGGAATTTATTGCGCCAAAAAAAGGTGGCTGTGGTGCCGGGAGTTGCTTTCGGCCAATGTTGCCGTGACCATGTGAGAATTTCCTATGCGTCCAGTTTCGACAACCTTAAAGAAGCGGCGGCGCGTATGAAACAATATTTAAATAAAAAGTGAAACATTGTCATTCCCGCGAAAGCGGGAATCCAGATACTAACGAGGATCATTTATGCCCAAAGAGTATGCATCTCAAAATACCCGTAAAAAACAAGACACGGACTTCGAAATCGCTTTTTATGAGGGTATTCTCAAAGATACACCGATGTTTATCGAAGCCCTGAGCGTCCTGGGGGATTTATACACCAAAGCAGGGTTATGGCAAAAGGGTTTGGAGGTGGATTTAAAACTTTCACGCCTGAGGCCAGAAGATGCGCTCGTGTTTTATAATCTGGCCTGTTCGTATGCGTTGCTTAAACAGACCCGTGCGGCGTTGGGCGCATTGACCCGGGCCATTGAGCTTGGGTGGGATGATTTTGAGTATTTAAAGGGTGATGCGGATTTGGATAATTTACTTAAAGATGAGCATTTTCAGCAATACATCAAACAGCTGGAAAAAAAGAAAAAGCGCCTCTCAAAGCCTCTCAAGTGAATCCCTGTGGCAATGATGAAACATTATCGTCAAGAATTATGGTTTCATACTAAAACCCGTCGGGCGTATATTAATATCACCGGCCAGGTGCAGGCGGCTGTGGATAAAAGCGGCATTCGGGAAGGGTTATGTTCAGTGAATGCCATGCATATCACCGCCAGTGTGTATATTAACGATGATGAAAGCGGGCTTTTGCATGATTATGATAGTTGGCTTGAAAAATTAGCGCCCCATGAGCCCACCGCGAGCTACAGGCATAACGATACCGGTGAGGACAATGCGGATGCGCATTTAAAACGGCAGGTGATGGGCCGTGGGGTGGTGGTGGCCATAACCGGTGGCAAACTGGATTTTGGGCCCTGGGAGCAGATTTTTTACGGAGAGTTTGACGGCCGTCGGGATAAGCGGGTACTAGTTAAGATCATTGGAGAATAGCGATTCCCATCCCCTTGTGGGAGAAAATGTAGGGGATGTTTACTAAATTTCCCTCCCCCTTGTGGGGAGGGTCAGGGAGGGGGATTATGAGTCTTGTCGTTTTAGGAACGGTGGCTTTGGATCATGTCAAAACCCCTTCAGGCGTTAAAAAGGACATGTTGGGCGGTTCCGCCGCGCATTTTGCCATGTCGGCCCGTCTTTTTACGGATGTGCATATGGTGGCGGTGGTGGGGAGGGATTTCCCACATAAACATTTAGATTTTTTAAAGCGCAAGGGCATCGACCTCTCGTCGCTAAAAATCAATCAAGGTAAAACTTTCCGATGGCGGGGGGAGTATAAAAAAGGGGATTTAAATAATGCCTTGACCCTGGCGACGGAATTAGGGGTTTTAGAAAGGTATACGCCCCAATTGGCGGAGCATCAAAAACGGTTACCTAATATTTTTCTGGCCAACTTCGATCCGGATTTGCAGATGCAGCTTTTAAAGCACCTGAAAAGTCCGCAGTTGGTCGGTTTAGACAGCATGAATTTATGGATCACCCATAAGCGCAAATCATTGCGCCGCCTGATGAAAATGGTGCATTTGTTTGTGGCCAATGATACTGAGGCCAGGGAGCTTTCGGAAGAAAATAATTTGATCATGGCCGCCAAACGCCTGAGGGCTATGGGACCGCGTATGATTGTCATTAAAAAAGGCGAGCACGGGGTATTATTTTACAGTAAGGGGACTACGTTTGCCTTTCCGGCTTATCCGGTTGAAAAGGTGGTTGACCCCACCGGGGCAGGCGACACTTTTGCCGGCGGCCTCATGGGCTATTTAAGCCGTGTCAACAAAATCGACGAGAAGAGTTTGCGCAAGGCGCTGTTATATGCCACGACGGTCGCCTCTTTTAATGTGCAGGGATTTGGTATGGCCAGGACAGCATCGCTTTTGATGAGTGAAGTCGATGAGCGCATGAAAACATTCGTCAAGTTTTTTGCCGCGACATAGGTCCTCACAATGTCAACAGCTGTTTTTGATCGCAGTTTTACAATAACATAAAGGATGTCTATGCTTATGATAGAACGTATTGGTCTGGTGGCGTCGATTATGATGCCTTTGTGGAATATTCCGTTGATTGTTAAAATTGTCCGGCGCCGATCAGCGCAGGACATATCCATGAGCTGGTTATGGGGTGTCTGGATATGCTCAATTTTAATGGCTCCGGCAGGTTTTGTTTCTAAGGATATAGTCTGGCGTTGTTTTAATATAATGAATTTGGTTTTATTTACCGGGGTCGTTGTGGCTGTTTGGAGATATAGAAAATAATATGGATAAAAAACAAAAATGCGGGATGGTGGCCATTGTAGGCCGGCCCAATGTGGGGAAATCCACTCTGCTGAATGCTATTCTGGGTGAAAAAGTGTCTATTGTTTCCGATGTGCCGCAAACCACACGCCATCAGATCAGGGGGATTTATACCGACGAGCGGGGGCAGATCATTTTTATCGATACGCCGGGCATACACACAGGCCGTGACGCCCTTGACAAGTATATGAACCGCGCGTCAATGGGCACCATCGACTCCGTCGATGCCGTTATTCATATGGTGGATGTCAGTGAGAAAACCGGAGCGGAAGAACAACAGGTGGTGAGCCGTCTGAATAAATGCGGCAAGCCCATTATTGTGGCGTTAAACAAGATTGACATCACCAAGGGCAAGTTTGTGCCGCAATATATTGAACTTTGGGAACAGACGCGTGGGGCCCCTATGCAAGAGATGAGGGACTTGATTTTATTTCCGCTTTCCGCGCTTAAAGGGACTAATGTCAAAAAGCTGCTTGACCTTTTGTTTGAGCAAATGCCGCAGGGGCCCTTGTTATATCCTGAGGATGCGATTACGGATTTGCCTAAGCGCATGGCCATGGCGGATTTGATCCGGGAGAAATTGTTTAACCTGATGCGTGAAGAAGTGCCGCATTCGATTGCCGTTATTATTGAAAGTGTGCGGCCTAAACGCGGCAAAGTCCTGCATATCAGGGCCGTGATTCTCGTCGAGCGTGAATCCCAGAAAGAAATTGTCATCGGCCGTGCCGGGGCCATTTTAAAGCAGGTGGGCAGCGAAGCGCGCAAGGACTTGGAAGAGTTGGTGGACAGCAAGGTGTTCCTAGAGTTGTTTGTGAAGATCTCTTCGCGTTGGCGAGAGGATTACGGCGCCCTCGAGGACATGGGCTACATTTTTAGCGATCTTTAATCAGACATGCATTGTAAGAGATAAATTTGTTCTTTTTGCGACTGTAGTTTTTTCGTCCTCATGCCGGACACTCATTATTATTCGCCAAAGCAACTCATGCTTAGGGAATTAAGGGGACACAATACTTAATTCAGCATATTGCGGCGGGTGGCTCGGACTTGATGTTGAGGGGCGGACGGTGACGGCCCCGAAGGCTAGTCAAGGGAAACCACCGAGAGCTAAGGCTGTGACGTACGCATTTCAATTAGGAGCACCTTAATATCAAGGCCGAGCCAGGCCCCGCTGTATAAGGGATTACGATAGCATAATTTAATGTCGGCTAAACTTTTAGACAATAAACAAATTGCCCAAGTGATCAAGAGGCTTCATGCGGCCATGCGCGACTGGCCTGATCCTTCGGTGACCTTGGTCGGCAAGAAATTTAAAAGTCCGTTTTTGGTCCTTATTTCGTGTTTATTGAGCCTGCGCACCCGTGATGAAACCACCTTGCCCGCGAGCGAGCGTCTCTTTGCCAGGGCGGACACGATCCAAGGGATGCTTAAGATTCCTGTTGCAGAGATTGAAAAGTTGATTTATCCTGTGGGTTTTTATAAGACCAAGGCTGTGCGTATTCATGAAATTTGCGGCGATTTATTGATACGCTTTAAAGGAGAGGTGCCCCACAATTTAGATGCGCTGTTGACGCTCAAAGGAGTCGGACGCAAAACCGCGAATCTGGTTTTGACCGAAGGGTTTGGTCAATTAGGCATATGCGTGGACACCCATGTGCACCGCATCTCGAACCGTCTGGGGTATATTAAAACCCGGACGCCTACAGAGACGGAATTTGCGTTAAGAAAAAAACTGCCTACGCGTTATTGGGTTGCGTATAACGCTTTGTTGGTCATGTGGGGGCAGAATGTGTGCAAACCTATTTCGCCGAAATGTTCCGTCTGTCCTCTTCAGGGTGTATGTCAACGGGTGAACGTTGGTATAAGTCGTTAAGATTTTTATAGCATTTCAGCGTATTTTTGCTAAATTGAACATGATATGAGTAAAATAATAGGGCTTACCTACGATTTAAAAAGTGATTGGCAGAAAACGCCGGATGATCCCGTTGATGCGGCCGCTGAGCTCGACGGGCATAGAACGGTGGAATGCCTTAAGGTGGCTTTGGAATCAGCGGGACACAAGGTCGTGCTGATAGGCGGGGCGTGCCAGCTGATTCGTCGCATGATGAAGGATGATTTGAAGGTGGACATTGTTTTTAATATTTCCGAAGGCTTTAGGGGCCGCAACCGCGAGTCCCAAGTGCCGGCCATTTTGGATTTGTACAATATCCCTTTTGTCGGCGCTGATGCGTTGACTTTGGGAGTCACCCTGGATAAAGTAGTGGCTAAAAAATGTTTTATCGCTGACGGGATTCCGACACCCCGTTATTTTAAAGCCACCGCCGCGGATGATTTGTTTGAATTAAATACCATCGGTTTTCCTTTATTTGTTAAGACCTTGCATGAGGGCACATCCAAGGGGATCACCCAACATTCAAGGGTGGAGAATTTTCAACAGCTCAAAATCCAGGTGGACCGCATCTATCAGAACTATAAACAGCCGGCCTTGGTCGAGGAGTTTATTAAAGGCACGGAGTTTACGGTAGGTGTTATCGGGAATAATCCGCCTGAGCCCATGCCGGTCGTGCAATACGCGATTGCCGGAGAGACCCGTCTAGGTAATGAATTTTATTCTTATCGTCATGTGGTTGAAAAGTCAGTGGAATATATTTGCCCGGCACCTATTGAGGGGAAATTAGCACGCCGTCTACAGGACTTAGCGCTGAGAGTTTACAATTCAGTGGATTGCCGTGATTTCGGGCGGGTGGATTTTCGTGTGGATGAAGCAGGCAGGCCGTATGTATTGGAAATCAATCCTCTGCCGAATCTAGGCCCGGACGATGTGTTCGTACTTTTTGCTAAAGTCAAAGGCATGTCGTATAATCAGATCATTAACAAAATAGTGGATGAAGCCCTGATACGTGTGGGGCTTGGAGAGGTCGTTTCTACAAAAAATGATACCTGATACCACGGTGTCCCCAGAAGATACAGTTTCATCAGGAGCGCCGCATATACCGCTGTCTCCTCAAGAAAAGCGCGTGATGCGGCTTTTCCCGGGGGCTACCTTAGCTGATTGGGAAGACTGGCGCTGGCAGATTAGAAACCGCCTGCGCACGTTGGATCAAATTTCCGGACTGATAAAATTGACCGAGCGTGAAGTGCGCGGGATTAAAGGCATGGGCGATAAATTGACCGTGTCCATTCCGCCGTATTTTGCTTCTTTGATTGATCCCGATGACCCCGCATGTCCTATCCGCCTGCAGGCGGTACCGCGGGATGATGAGTTTGAAACAAGCCCTGAGGAAATGCTTGACCCTTGCGGGGAAGACAAAAACTCCGTCGTGCATGGGCTGGTGCACCGTTATCCGGACAGGGTGCTTTTTTTAGTCAATGAAATGTGCGCGATGTACTGCCGTTATTGCACGCGTTCGCGCATGGTGGGTGACGGCAACCACACGCTTAATACTGCCACCTATGATGCAGCGCTCAAGTATATCCGTGAACATAAAGAGATCCGTGATGTGCTGATTTCCGGTGGAGATCCGTTGACTTTAGGGGACCGCATGCTGGAATATTTGATCTCCAGGGTCAAAGCGATCCCCCATGTGGAATTTGTGCGTATTGGCACGCGTATCCCTGCGACGTTACCCCAGCGGATCACGCCCGAGCTTATAGCGATGTTTAAAAAATATTCACCGTTGTGGATGAGCGTGCATTTTAGCCATCCTAAAGAAATAACCCCCCGTGTTAAATACGCCTGCAACATGATCGCTGATGCCGGCATACCCATGGGCAGCCAAACGGTGCTGCTGCGCGGGATCAATGATTCTGCCCCCGTCATGAAAAAACTTTTTCACGAGCTTCTCAAAATCCGCGTGCGGCCGTATTACATTTACCAGTGCGATCCGATTGTCGGTTCCAGGCATTTTCGCACGAGCGTTGAGTGCGGCATTAATATCCTCCAGAAATTGCGCGGGCACACCACCGGTTATGCGGTGCCGACTTATGTGATTGACTGTCCTGGCGGCGGCGGGAAGATCCCCATTAGTCCTGACTATATAGTCTCTAAAAAGGGCGACCGGTATACGTTGCGCAATTTTGCCGGAGAACGGTACACCTACGTCGATCCCACGTATTAAAATAGAACCTTCATCGCCTTTGATAAAAACTTCCAGACTTTTTGAATTGGTTGACATAAGTCGAAGGGGTACTTATAATACAAGTTTTCCAAACCAATTAACCCATTAAGGAGCAGTGATTCGTCATGTTAGAAGTTAAAGTCAATGACAAGAACAGTTTCGAAAAAGCGATGCGCTTATTCAAGAAACAATGCCAGAAAGACGGTTTTTTAGTCGAGCTCAAAGAACGCCGCTTTTATTGTAAGCCTTCCGAACGTAAACGTAAAAAAGGCAAGAGATAATCCGTTGATTAAAGTTAAACGCGCTTTAATTTCCGTTTCCGACAAGACCGGTTTGGTGGATTTTGCCCGTGGCCTGCAGAAGATGGGCATTGAGATCATTTCCACCGGCGGGACAGCGGCGCTTTTGCGTTCAGCCAACCTTACGGTCAAGGAAGTTTCAGAGTATACCGGTTTCCCGGAAATGCTTGACGGGCGCGTCAAGACCCTGCATCCTAAAATTCACGGCGGCCTTCTGGCCGTGCGTGAAAACCCCGAACATTTAAAACAAATAGCCGCCCATGGGATAGGGCTCATTGATATGGTGGTGGTCAATTTGTATCCTTTTGAGCAAACCATCCGCAAGAAGAACATATCCTTGGAAGATGCTATTGAAAATATCGATATCGGCGGGCCTTCCATGCTGCGTTCCGCGGCCAAGAATTATAAAAGTGTCGCGGTCGTCTGCAACCCCCAGCGTTATAACGAAATCTTAAGCGAGCTGAATAATAACGGCGGTATTTTGTCGGACAAGGTGTTGACCAGTTTAGCCATTGAAGCCTTTGAGCGCACCTGCCGCTACGACGGGGCCATTTATGACTTCTTGAATAACCGCTTCAAGGGCGACAACTCGTTTTCTTCTTTTTCCAAAGATTTGACGTTGGTTTTCAGCAAATTGCAAGATTTGCGTTATGGGGAAAATCCGCATCAGGCGGCGGCTTTTTACAGGGACAACGCCGGGCATCAAGGATTGGCAGGCCTGCAACAATTGCAAGGCAAAGAATTATCTTTTAATAATATCCTTGATTTGAACGCGGCGGTTGAATTGATCCATGAATTTGATCTGCCCACGGCCGTTATTGTCAAGCACAACAATCCCTGCGGGATCGCTTCTGATAAAAGTATTGATCGCGCGTATAGCAAGGCTTTTAAATGCGATCCGCTTTCAGCCTTCGGCGGTATTATAGGGCTTAACCGTTGTGTAGATGCCAAAACGGCCACGGCCATTATCAAAAGCGGTTTTATGGAATGCATCATCGCGCCTGAATTTACCGCACAAGCGCAGGGTATTTTAGCGGCCAAAAAGAACTTACGGCTACTCGTGCTGGATATGGCTAACTTCAAGTCCGAGTCTTTTGATTTTAAGAAAGTATCCGGCGGGCTCCTGTTGCAGGATAAAGATAACCGTAAGCTCAAACAAGAAGAGTTAAAAGTTGTCACTAAAATCAAGCCTACCCGCGCACAGTTGGCGGCCATGCAGTTTGGCTGGAAAGTCGTGAAGCATGTTAAAAGCAATGCCATTGTCCTGGTCAAGGGCACACAGACGGTAGGGATTGGATGCGGTCAGACCAGCAGGGTGGATGCCGCGATTCATGCTATACGCCGGGCATCTCGTGCGGCCCGGGGGAGTATTTTAGCATCGGATGCGTTTTTGCCCAAGCCTGACACTGTCACCATTGCCGCCCGGGCCGGCATCAAAGCCATTGTGCAGACCGGCGGCTCCATCATGGATGCCGCCGTGATTAAAGAAGCCGACAAGAAAAAGATCGCCATGGTGATGACCGGCATCAGGCACTTTAAACACTAATGACTGCGTTTAATCCGCACGAATACCTTAATTCTTTTGTCAATTTTGAATCCCAACTTCATAAACTGCGCGGCGAAGATTTTAATTTAGCCCGTATTCATAAATTCCTGGAGCTATTAGGCAACCCTTCTCAGAATTTACGCATTATTCATGTGGCAGGGACCAAGGGCAAAGGGTCGACTTGTGCTTTTTTGGCAAGCATTTTGCAAGAGGCCGGCTACAGCGTCGGACTGTATACGTCGCCTCATTTGCACAGGGTCAATGAGCGGATACGTATTTTGAATACGGACAACCTCCGCGCGAAAGACAATTTTTCCGGCGCTATCAGCGATGAGGACCTGGCGGCGGTACTGGCGGATTTGCGTCCTTTCGCCGCTGCTATTCAAAATAGGGGTGACATCCTGACTTTTTTCGAAGTTCTCACCGTGGCGGCTTTGTGCTATTTTGCAAAATCTCACGTGGATGTGGTCATTCTGGAAACAGGTTTGGGTGGACGGCTGGATGCGACCAATGCCGCGGATTCTTTGGTGGCGGCCCTTACGCCGGTGAGTTTGGACCATACCCGGATTTTAGGCACACATTTAAGCCAAATAGCCATGGAGAAAGCAGGGATCATTAAGAACACCCGTCAGAAAGTCGTGGTGGCGCCCCAGGATAAAAAGGTCATGGATATTGTGCGTGCGCGTTGCCGTGAATTTGCCATTGAACCTGTGCTGGTCGGTCCGGATAAGTACAAAGATTTAAAAATAGCCCTGAAGGGTAAGCACCAGGCAGTGAATGCGGCCGTGGCTCTGGAAGTTGCGGTGGTATTAAAAGATACAGGGTTTAAAATCAGCGATGAGGCGTTGATGCAAGGGGTTAAAAGTGTCCGCTGGCCCGGCCGTTTTGAATTGTTGAGGAAGTCCCCGGATGTGGTTGTCGATTGCGCGCATAATGCGGCTTCGGCCAAAGCGTTGGCCCAGACCCTTGCCGAAGAGTATCCTTCCCGACGGGTATTTCTGGTGATGGGGGTCTCTGAAGATAAAGATGTGCAGGCCATAAGCGCGCATTTAAAGAACAGCGTGGCGCACATTTTTTTGACGCAGGCCCAACATCCGCGGGCCCATGTATTTACGCCTGCGGAGGCTAAGAATTATTTTGGCGGCAAACCCGTTGAAATTGTAGCGTCTTTGTCGAAAGCTTTACAGAAGACGATACAGATGGCAGGCGCTCAGGATGTGGTTTTAGTGACAGGGTCCATTTTTCTAGTGGCCGAGGCGATGGATTATGTACGCCTATCGAGCTGAAAACTATTATGTATACGGCACGGAATATTTTTGCCGTTTGCTTCGGTTTACGGCAACAATGTTCTAAAGCATCCTTAGTATATTTGGAACATTTTTGCCGTAAAGCCTCGCAAACATTTGGCAAAAAATTCCTTATTGTGCCTTAATACATAATAGCTTTTCAGCTCTAGACGCGTGCATAAGGGATAAATTTGTTCTTTTTGCGACTGTAGTTTTTTCGTCCTCATGCCGGACACTCATTATTATTCGCCAAAAAATCTTATGCTGGTTCGGTGGTCAGGGAATTAAGGCACAATAGGGAATACAAGGATATGTTTTTTGATAAGGTGTAGTGAACCCCCAAGGCACTTCGGGCCTTGTACAAGTCTTTTTTGGATGTGAGCACGAAGTGCCGAGCTTTGGGGGATGGG
>Ga0182027_10001370_pt1 | contig 40945 bp, 40 predicted proteins | sample 712E1DmetaG_FD_121300 | JGI IMG/M metagenome (GOLD analysis project Ga0182027, IMG submission 121300) | Permafrost microbial communities from Stordalen Mire, Sweden - 712E1D metaG (Illumina Assembly) | ecosystem: Environmental > Terrestrial > Soil > Wetlands > Permafrost | place: Sweden...
GGAAAATTTTATTAAAAGTTATCTTTCCCGCCGGGGAATGGATGGAGCACCTGCTCTGGCATTACTGCCGGGGTGGTTGCTAGCGGTTCATCGAGCCATGACTCTCCCCGCTTTCGTGATAACGCAAACTATTAAATTATATTTATATATTACATTTTTTAAAAATAATTACAACAATAATTACAACAAAACACCCGCCGAAGCGGGAGTTTTTCATTAACGAACCCAATTAGTCGGGTTGTGGAGTTCCGCTATATGACTTTAGAAATTGCAGTATTGTTTGGGCGTCTTTTTGCGCGGCTTGCAAATCTTTTTGCGTGGTTGCGATTTGTGCTCGTGCGTTTTTTAGAGCGGTATTGTTGGCGGTTGGCGTTGCCTCGATGCCATTATCGGGTTGAAGACCGGCGACAGCCGTATTTGCATTCTGGGCCACGGTCTGGGCGTTGCCGATTTGTGTTTTCATGTCCGACAAAGCAGTGTTCATTGCTGGTATCGCAGTCGTATGCGTTTTTGTCAGCAATTCCGCTATGCGGCTGGCCAGTTTGGCTTGGATGCCGGAAAGCAATGTCGCGACAGTATTTACCCGGTCGGCTGCCGACAGGATCGCCGTCTGTGGAACAACGAGAATGTAAACGCGCTCCGATTTGGTGATCGACTGTACATCGGTTTTTAGAGTCGCCATGTCGGTATCGGCATCTATCTTGGTTTTTAAGGTCGTTAGGTCGACTATCACACCTTGCGAGCTTGATTGCAGCGCGCTTTTTTGGGTGTCCGACAATCTGGCCATTTGGCCGATTCGGGCCAGTTGGGCGTTCAAAACTTGGATGCGCGCGTCGATTTCTTTGTTGGCTCTGCCTTGTAGTGCCGTTATACCCGCTTGGCCGTTCGCTGTTATCGAACCGTTTTTCAATCCGAGGCCGACGCCGCGGCTGCCGGCCTCCACACTATCGGTGATTGACGTGGCGGTTATATTGCTGCCTGAAGCAGTTCCGAAAACCGCAACGGTATCCCCCACTTTAATGTCGGAAACGGCCAGGGTTTGCGCGTTGGCTCCAAACCCTTTGGAAATTTTGGCACCCAAAGCTTCGACCGAGTAAGCGTTATTGTCCTGGCCGGTGACGGTTAAGGTTGAGCCGCTGATTGCGGTAACTTTTCCGGTTGCCGCTGGACGAATTCTGGCCCTTCCTTGGACGGTTGGCGCGGCCGTACCCGTCGGGGTCGTGTCGGTTGTCTGGGCAAACACCGTCGCGTCTGTTAAAACCGTTACTGACATGGCGATTGCTATTGCCAATATTTTATTCATAGGATTTGTTTTAAAAAAATTTGATATTGACCAATTATTGAACGGTTACCGGCGTGACGGCTTGATTTGAATTGGTGACGTCGCTATTCAGGTTGTTCATTTGGCCGTCGACGTTTGCAAGATCTTTTGAAATGTCGTCGTCGGTGTTCCCGTTAGTCAGGCTGGCTACGGGTGCTGGTGTGGCCGCGTTGTTTGAGGCTGGCGTTTGGTTAGTTGTCGGTTGGACCGGCTGATTTTGGTTTTGATTTTGGGTTTGTGTCGGCGGGGTCGCCTGTTTGTCTGTTGCGGGAGTTAGGACCGATTCTACCGGTTGGTTGTTGTTTTGCGTGGCCACAAACCACCAGGCTCCGGCGCCGATAATAACTAGTAAAGCCACTAACAGTAACAATATTTTGGTTGAATTGGACATATTTTTCTTTAATAATTTACATCTTTTACATATATTACAAAACTGTCCGCTACAAAAGAACATCAGGGCCCGAAATCCATCGTTTTGTGCCTCGAGCCGATCGCCTGGAACAATTCAAGAAATGTGGCATTGCTCCAGGCTTGGTTAAAACAGCCCGATGCTTCAAAACCGCGGGCCGAACTTAACTCGCTGGCATATCCCGGGACTTGGCCCCATAAAACATTACGGATACCGGCCGAAAATATCTTTTTAACATATTGATTATATTTAACGGGGTTCAAGCCGAGCATGACGAGCGCCGCGACATTGTTCAAATAAAACCAACTATCGCCGTTGTGGTAGCTATCAGGGTTTTCGCCGGAATAGGCACAGCAAAACCGATGGTCGCTTGTGTCTATTGTGCATAAGCCGCCCCAATCGAGCCACAATCGGGGCAGGACGGCGTCAAAACATTTTTGCCAGCGTGATTTTTCCAAAAGTTCGGGATAAGCGTAAGCCGCCAAAAAAATATTTGGGCGGATTGTTGTATCGAATGTTTCCGAAATCGGGTCGTAGCCGTCGGCCAAAACGCCATTGATCATGAATTTATTCCTGGTTTTCAGCAAGAGATCGAGTTCCAAGCTGTGATAGAACGCGCGCTTTGACGGGTTATCGCATATCTGGGAAGCCAGGTGGTAGGCATTGAGGCGTAACGCCTGTATTTCTATTCGCGCTCCGGACCGGCCAATCGAATCCATCCAGGTCAGGCCGGGATCGTTAACCGCGAATCCTCCAATCGTCTGGTTCTTCAGCAATTGGGAAATTATTTTTTCGAGCAAAAGCGAAACGCGTTTCTGCTCGCGCGCGTTCAGCAGATGGTTTGCGATCAATCCGCGCGCAGCAAAAAATATCCAACCGATGCCATCGGGCGCCAAGTTTTCAAAACTTTCTTCCAATCCGCCGATCAGGTTTAAAAATACCGTTATTACCGATGAAGGCATTGCCAGTGATAATCCGGCAATCGATAGGGCCTGGTCGCGTTGCCAAAATTGGAAAAACCAGGGAAATCCGGCACAAAGTCCTTTTATATCGTCTTGGCGCGCGACCAATGATCGCAAGGCGTTTATGGTGGCTATGCCGCTGGCGGCCAATTCAGAATCCGCCAGCACTCCTCCCGCATAATCAACGCCGAAGGTCCGTTTAAAAAGAGCGGCCGTGTCCGTAAAATCACGGCGTCGTTCTACTCGCAGGGCCGTAAGGTTGGCAAAAACAAAAGCGGCTTCCCGGGACGCTTCCTGGCGGTCAGCGGAAGCGGCGATGACGATTTCCGACGAATTTTTTGCCGTCAAAGCCCGAAAAACCCAGCGTCCAAAAGGGCGCGATCCCCTTTCCCGGTCATAAGAAAAGTCGCGCTCGATCCACTCGCCGCAAATTTTTAATAGCGGCGAATCGCAAACGATGGCCAGGAAAAAATCGCTTTTAGGGTCATTGTCCTGTCTAAACGTCACCAGGGCGTGATTGCCATTTTGGGTTACGCCATAATTCCTGCCCAGTTCCAAATTTTGGAAAGATCCTTTGACGTCGACAGTCAACTCGATATTCGAGGGTTGGCTGATCTTATAGGCGAGCGCGTGATGCCTGGCCGGAACAAAAAATTCTTCGATTACCGCGCCGCGGATTCGTTTAACATTCCAAAAGTTATTAATGATGGTGCTTATTGGGGCGGCGCCGATAGGTTCAATATTTTCCACGGTTTTCAACAAAGTTCCGGCGCGCCGGATAAACCAGCCTTGGTAGCGGCTCGTGGGTTTCGTGTCCAGCCAGAGATATCCACCGTCAAGATCGCCCAAACAAAAACCGCGGGGATCTTGGGCGCCGTTTTTTGACGCAATCGAGCAACCTTCGCGGATACGATGGACGATTTTCATTTTTTGGCATTCTGGCGGTTTTGCGCCAGCGCCGCGTTGTGGGCTTTGATATAATTATCGGCCAAATCTTTCCAGTCGCAGGAATCGGCCAATTTGCGCGCGTTGATTTTGTTTTCAACCCGTTCTTTGCGCGTCAGCATCGCGTATTGATAAAGCATCGCGGTCAGTTGTTCGACGGTTTTTGAGTCGCTGGTCTCGAATCTGTTTAAAATATAAATCCCGGGATAGTCCTGATCCAATGGCAATTGTTTCAAGAAACGGCCGACGCCGCTCAGGTCGCTGGTGATCGCGCTTACACCTTCGGCCGCCGCTTCCAAGGGCGTTAATCCCCAGGGTTCGTAGTATGACGGAAAAACGCCCAAATGGCATCCCTGCAGGGCCTCCTGGATCGACAGGTTTAAAAGCTTGTCGTCTTCACCGAGATATGTCGGATACAATACAACCTTGACGCGATCATCGGGCGAATTTGTAAGTCGCGCATCATAGAGGGCGTCGAGTATTTCGTCGCGATTGACTTGTAATTCGTGCGTGCAAACGGTTGGCAGGCCGGTACGTTTTAATTTGGCCAGTTTTCTTTCCAGGGCCCGGCTGGGCTCGTTCTCAAACACGTCGCTTTGTTTTAGGGGGGTGCCGTTTACCAGCGAGTACATAAAATTTTCCAGCAGATCGCCGGAATTTTCCTCAACAAAATGCTTGATATCGAAATAATCGCTGCGGCTTTGGGCCAGGTCGGGTTTTAAACCCTTGGTCAGTGTTGGTACCCACAAAAAGACAACGATGGTTTGTTTGCCTTTTTCGCTTTTGAGCTTAAGGTTTAAATTTCCCAGTGACTTTATGAAAATATCTATTCCCTTGGCGCGGAACTCGTAGCGCGCCATCATAAAATAGAACAAAGTTGTTTTTACGTCGAAAGTATAATAAGGAAAAAAATGATAAAAAAGATATTCGCGGATCCGCGCGCGCTGGAAATGGTGCTTTAGCGAAACTTCCTCGAAACTGGGATATTTTGCCATATCCAACCCGTTGGGCAGGAATACATCCGGCATTCGTCCCAAAAAGAACTGACACTCGACTCCGGTGATCTCAGAGACGGTCGTCATGATCGTGCAGTTTTTGGCGCAGGCTTTTTCAAGCCCGTGTTTTGCCGCAATTCCTCTGTTTTTGGCTTCCTGATCGGGGTTTATCGATTCAAGGGATGAATAAAAATCGACGTTATGGAACGCCAAAGTCCGCCCTAAGGTAGTCGCATGGGTGGTAAAAACAGTCGGGAGGTCCGTTTCCAGTTTTTTTGAGAACAATAATCCGGCCCCGGCCAGCCATTCGTGAAAATGAGCGACGATCTTTTTGTCGCCGAGTTCGACGGCGGCTGCCTGCAGGAATTTTGCGACGCAGTATCCCCAAACCACCGGTTCGTCGAACTCAAACGCGGAGTTTAGAGAATCGATCCCAAACGAATCCCACAACTGCCATTTAAAAGAGTTTATTTGCGGCCACAGGTTTTTGAAATCTATCAGTACGGCATTGGGGTTGCCTTCAATCAGCCAGCGACCGAAATGGCAATTGATGCCCGCCGACTTTAGTCTCTGAAAAATCGTTTTCATCGCTTCGGCCGGTTCTGTTTCTTCGAAGTCCCGGCTGTTGGCCGACGCGAGCCATGGTCCGACTAAAAAATAGCCGTTGTGATAACGCTTTACCATCTGCATCGCCTTGGTCGCCAAGACCGTGTTGATACCGCCAACGCGGTTGCAAACTTCCCAGGAAATCTCAAACACCAAATCTGCCCTAGGAATTTTTTGATTGTTCATTGATTTTATCATACAAAAAACAATGCCGCGAATTATACAGACTTACTGCGGATGAATAGATACTTTACAATTTGTCGCTTCTGGTAAAACCGCGGGGCACAAATTATAGAAAAGACCAAAAACTCGAAGTGGTTTGCTTGGCGCGGATTTTTTTGACAGCCGCTTTAGGGGTTTTTGCGGTTCTGATCCCTTTACCGAGGGTTTTGTCGCCAAAAACGCCTTCGATCCAGTTGGCGAAATCGTTTTTATCAACGGTAACGTGGTAATTCCAAACTGATATGTCGCTGGTCTCCAGGGCGTCGGCCAGTTCGGCTAAGTTTTTTAGTACTCGGCCATCGCTTAACCAAAAACACTTTGACGGATCAACGTCCCCTTTTGTTGTTGCGCTAACTGCGCCGGTTTTCTTTGTTCTTGCCATAATATTTTTTTTGCGCTTAAATTTTAATGTTATTTTAAGCGCGGTTTAACTTTCTTCGACCTTAGTCAAAGGATAAGACTTTAATCGGATGTCTAAATCGTTATAAATGTTCATGAATGCGATAAACGATTCGTAGGGACTTTCGTAGGGATTAAAATACTTATGCACGTCGCCATCCGAAAACCATTTTGTGCACATATAATAGAAATGGTCGCTGGTTTGCAGTTTTCTCCACTCGTCGGCCAACTTCAAGTTCCCTGTCTGCTTGATCCTTTTTTCAAGGGAATATGTCTTATCCAGGGCCGATTGCTGCATTTTATTCCCGGTCCAAGCGCTCAAGTCGCGTTCGGTGTCGGCCCACGAAACCAGCCTCCAGAAATCAAGTTCGCCTTGCGGTTTGAACGCGGCCGCTATCCTCGAGGGCGTTGTAAAACTGTTGCGGGGGTTTTCCAGCGCCTTCCAGCAAAAAGCTTCCAAAAAATCAAATATTCCCGAATCTTTCCAGTGATGTTCTCCGAATGTTTCGTAATCCATGAAAAGATTTGTGATTGGCTCTTTGTCTTCGATATTTTGCAGGTTTACCCAATCGACAAATTTTTCGGCTGTCAGCGGCCACTCCTTCCAGGCGCGGTTGGTGAATCGAAATCCAATGTCATCGCTTAATCGGTAATTTCTGACCAGCAATAACAGCGGCGAATCTTTTGCCTTGTAAAGAAAATTCGGCGATCGCCATCCCAAGATCTCGTCCCAGCCCTCGGCCAGGATTCCCGCAAATCCCAAATCGGAAACTGTTTTGGCTATTTCATTATTATACACCAATTCGGTATTGCGCAGGAAGGTAGGCTTTACACCAAAGAGCTTTTTTAACATTTTGTTTTGCAAGCCGACCTGTTGTACGAACTCTTCTTTGGAATATAGCGAAGCTAGTGAGTGATAGTAAGTCTCGCTAACCAGTTCGCAACATCCGGTATCGACCAGATCCTTGATGCTTTTGATTACCGCAGGATAATGATTTTCCAACTGTTCTAGTAATACGCCCGAAACACTCATACTGACCATGAATTTGCCTCTGGCATTTTTGATAAGTTTTAGCAGTAAACGGTTGGTTGGCAAATAACTTTTTTCTACCACGCGTTTTAATATTGCCAGGTTTTTCTCGTCGTCAAAATACGCCCGGTGAGTGCCAATGTCAAAAACCGAGTATTTGTTCAACCGGTACGGCTGGTGGCAATGAAGATAGAGACAAATGGCAGGCATAGAAATAAATTTTAAATCTTTCCCCCCGCCGTGGCGGGACAATTTACAATTTTTAAACACTAAGAATATTATAATCAGGCAGTAAGAACTTCACGATAAACTTTAACGCATTTGCGCGCTGATTCGTCCCAGTCGAACTTGGTAACTTCTTGCGCGCCGTTCTGACTTAAAACATCGCCCAGAGCGCCATATCTTAACAGAGCAATCATTTTTGACGCCATAACCTTTACGTCCCAGAAATCGACTTTAAGGCAATGCGAGATCATTTCTGACGCCCCGGTCTGGCGCGACACCAATACGGGCGTGCCCGAGGCCAAGGCTTCCAGCGCCGTCAATCCGAACGGATCGGATACCGACGGCATGACGTAAAGGTCGGCCATTTTGTAGGCGCGCGCCAAGTCTTGCCCACGAAGGAAGCCCGCGAAAAAAACACGGTCGGCTATTCCCAAGCGCGCGGATTCGGTGATCAGCCACCGTTCCATATCGCCGGCGCCGGAAACCACAAAATAAACATTAGATTCCAAGTCCGCCACCATTTTAGCCGCTTTCAAAAAATAGTCCGGGCCTTTTTGAAATGTCAGCCTTCCAACGAACAGAACGACCTTGGCGCCTTGTTTTTTTAGCGGCGAGAATACATCCGGTCCTTGGAAATTTTTTATATTTACGGCATTGGGTACCACGCGTATTTTGGCTTTGTTGGCTCTGTAGGCTTCCATGACCCGTCGTTTGGTGTATTCGCTTACGGTGATGACCCGGTCGGCATTCATGATTCCCTCGCGTTCGATGTCGCAGATACGCCGATCGGCGCCGGGAATACCGACTCGATCGTACTCCGTGGCGTGGACATGGAATACCAGCGGTTTTCCTGAGATGTTTTTAGCCGCCATTCCCGCCGGCAAACTAAGCCAGTCGTGGGCGTGAATGACATCAAAATCGGTATTGGCAACGATTGATTGCGCGGCCGCGGCATAGCGCATAACCTCATCGATCAAATCGTTGCTATACGGCAGCGATTGAACCTTGCCGCTTAATATTTGCTTTAAAGTTTCTTTGTAAGATTTTTTCTCCTGATACGGCGAAAGGATTGAATTGATTGCCGAAACCGATAATTTGCCGTTGCCAACGTTTTCCGCGAACAAAAAATGACACCCGTCCGATTGGCAGTCCACCCGTCGTGGCAAAACAAAATTTATATCGACGTTCTGATGCCGCAGGGCGCCAACCAATCCTTGGCAAGCCACACCCAAACCACCGGAGTTATACGGCGGAAATTCCCATCCAAACATCAAAACTTTAACGTGGCGCAGCGACATTGTAAACGAGTTAAAAAAGCGAGATCGACGGAGTAATTGAATCTATTAATATATTATACACCCGGAAACCAGAAAATATTGCATTGCGGTTCTTTATCGTTTCCAAAATCTTTTTTTTTGCCGGTCGAGCGCCGGTTTATAGAAGAAAAAACTGGCCCCGAAAGGTATCAAATAGAAAAACAATCTAAAAAGGATGAGTGCCAGTATCGTCTGACCCAAGGTTGCTCCGAAAAGAACATATATTCCGGCCATTGACCCGTCCTGTACCCCAATTCCGCCCGGGATCAGTGATAGAACGCCGGCGCTGATACCAACGACGAATCCGGCCAATAATTTGCCGGCCGCAAGGCCCGGCCCGAAAGCGGAAAAACAATATCCCAGGCAAACTATCATAGCTCCCCAGTCCAGAGAGACCAAGGCAAGCATTAAAAATAGCAAATCGGGTTTTTTTCGCCCGCGCGCGATGCCTTCGTCGAAGGCCGTGTCCAAGTCGGTAAAGAATGACATCAATTTTTTCTTGGGAAAAAACAGCGAAGCGATCGCGGATAGAATGGCAAAGATCCATTGCCGGACCGGCTTTGAAAAAACTATTACCGAAGAAATCACCAGCAGGAACGCGAACGCGGTCGCCGCCAGCACCAGAGCAAAAACTTGGCGCGGCGTCTGGGCGATCGTGGAGCGCAAATACCAGAATACGAACGGGAGCATGACAAAAAAGATCAGATTGTTGAAGTACGAATGGAAGATCGAAACGGCCGTGGCATCGGTGGCCGGCACGTTTTTGTGTTTCATGGTCAAAACCCGGTAAGATTGCCCGGGGATGCCGCCAGTTGATAAAATATTGGTGAGGATGTTGGACACAAAACCTATTTCCAGCAGGCCATAGACCGGCACGTTTATCTTGAATATCCGGCAAGCCGCCCAAAAACCAATGGCTTGGGCGGCATACGAAATTACAACGAATAAAAAAGCCAGAATCATTGCTGGCCACCGGGCCTGATCCAAAACTGACGCGATATCGTCGGCATCCAAAAAAAATACCACCGCCGCGGCCAGCGCGAGCGCCGATATGAAAAAAATTGTGAGCAATCTTATGCTGATTGCCATTTTTTTGTTTTTTTAAAAGTTAGATCTGGATCTTGGAGAACAAATAACTGCCGGCGCCGATAAAAACCGCGGTTATCACGCAAAGGGCGGCAATATCCAACGTAATTCCGTAATGGCTAGTGCCGATAAGCAGGGAGCGAAACGCGTCGATGCCATATGATAGCGGATCGAGGCTGGCGATAATGGTCAGGACTTTTGGAGCACCTTCGAGCGGGAAAAGCGCACCGGACAGGAAAAATAGCGGCATTACAAGAAAATTCATTATTAACTGGAATCCTTGCATGTCGTTTAAGGGCGAAGCGATGGCGATTCCCAGAGCGGTGAACAGCAGCGCCACCAAAAACATTACCAATACCGTTGGGACGATATAAATCCAGCTTAAAGGATGGAAACCAATAAATATTGAAAGAACAAATATTATCACGCCTTGCATTGTGGCAACGGTCGCGCCGCCCAAGGTTCGTCCGATCATAATCTCCAGTCGCGACATCGGGGCGACCATCATTTCTTTTAAAAAACCGAATTGCCTGTCCCAAATTATCTCGATGCCTGAAAAGATAGCGGTAAAAATTATACTCATTCCGATTATTCCGGGAGCCAGGAAATCAAGGTAATTGCCTTTTCCGGCCGCTTTATACACCGATCCCATGCCGTATCCGAGAGCCAGTAAAAAGAGCAATGGTTGTCCCAGGGAGCCGATGATGCGCGAGCGCGACCTTAAATATCGTTTTATTTGCCGGAGCCACAGTATGTAGATTTTTTTGAACATAGATTGATTACTTAAACTCGAAGCACGAATATTCGAACATTCGAATTTTACCTGCGTCCTCCGTGCCAGGCCTGCATTCTGGCCATTCCGGGTTTGCCGGTTTCCTCGCGGATGGCCGTGCCGGTCAGCTTTAGGAATGCTTCTTCAAGGCTGGCTGTGCCGGTTTGTTGTTTTAAATCGGCAGCCGAACCAATCGCAATGATCTTGCCGTGGTCAATAATCGCGATCCGCTGTGCGATATGTTCGGCTTCTTCCATGTAGTGCGTGGTGAAGAACACGGTAGTTCCTTCGGTTTGGTTTAAATTCTTCAAGTATGTCCACATGGCGTTGCGCGTTTGCGGGTCCAGTCCCAGCGTTGGTTCGTCAAGAAAAATAATCTTGGGATGGTGCAAAAGCCCGCGAGCGATTTCCAGGCGCCGCTTCATGCCACCGGAGAATTGTTTGACCAGATTATTGCGTCGGTCCCACAGATCGACGTATTTCATCAGCTGTTCGACCCGTTCATGGCGGGTTTTGTCGGGTACATCGTAGAGAACTCCGTGGAATTCCATGTTTTCGCGCGCGGTCAGGTCTTCATCGAGGCTGGGGTCCTGGAAAACGATGCCAAAAGACCTCCGCACGTCATCCGGATCCTTGGTCGGGTCGTGACCGTCCACTATGATCTGGCCGGAGGTCGGGATTGTCAGCGTGGTCAGCATCTTGATCGTGGTCGATTTGCCCGCGCCGTTGGGCCCCAAAAAAGCGAAAATCTCACCCTTGGCCACATTAAAACTGATGTTGTCTACGGCCACAAAATCCTTGAATTTTTTGGTTAAGTTGGTTACTTGAATAATGTCCATAATTTAAGATTATAATTCATTTTTACCAAAAAAACAATTCAAAGTATTAGCCAAACAGACCATTTAAAACCTCCAATATTTCGACCATTGCCAGTGTATCCAACCGGCAATACGCCAGCATGTCGCCGGCCAGTTTATCTTTTGCCGACTGGTCAATCTTGGGATCGGCGACCTTCAGCCAACTTTCCGAGGCGGTGCCGCCCTCCTGGATGTTTAACGCTTTATATGACAGCGTGGGCACGAGAACCGGTAAAACTTTTTTGATTGAGGCGCTGCATTTGAAATCTTTGTGCACGTAATAGCCTTTTTTGAAGCACTGCATCAGGTCATACATCCGGTCGTTTATGGAATTCAAAAAATCGGCGAACTGATTGCATCTTGCTCCCATTTCGTTGTTGCAGCCCATTTCAAAGCTCTTATTCCAGGAGATAAAGCTTCCCTCAAGTCCGGTGACACCGCGCAGCGATTCAACCAATTCGGAGGTTGGATCTTTGATTTCCCGGCATAAATATTCATAATGCTCCAATTTGGCATCGGGCGATTTTTTTACGTGCAGAGAGTATTGGAAAACAATGCGTTGATAGGGCTTGTAACCGTCAAAAAGGGGCGCGGCAGGGCCGAAGGTTTCATAATCCAAGAAATATAGCGGATACTTCAATTCCGACAGTTCATTTTTTATCGCTTTGGCATCGATAAACACTTTTTGCGTTTTTACGGCCTTAAGGTGCCTCAACCCGCTGGGCTTGGTCACTATTCCGGCCGGAATGTCTTTTATCTTTATAATCCCCTCGTCGATCAAAAAATCCAGCTTTTCGCGGCTCAAACTACCCGAAATATCATAAATCGAATCTTCCGGGATGTTTTTCCAACAGTAATCGATAAAATTACACTCATAAGGATTGCGGCATTGCTTTAAAATGCGCACATCGGGTTCGGCGTCCTTATTTTCCAGCACTTTTTGGGCGTCTTTAATACCCAAGCCGACTTCCCTGATCACCTCTTCGACCGCACCAGTCACATTATTGCAAACCAATAGCTTGGCCGGATCAATTTCGCCACTGCGGACATATTTGTTATTAACATGAACCAAAAACAGCTTGCCGATCTTGATTTTTTCCTTCTCAAAACAAATTTTTTGGAAGGCCAAGTCAATTAAATGAATATCTTTGACTGTAGTTGAGCTTTTTACCTCGTAAATATCATAATCACCGGTTCTTGAATCCAGCTTGATAATATCCGCCCGGCAAAACAGATCCCAGTTCGAAATTGTCGGCTGGAAAATGACTTTTGTCCCCGCCTTAACCAATCTTTTGGTGTTTTTGACCGCGATTTCAAAATTCGCGTCATAAGCGCTCACCCCTTCCGGAAAAAGCTTGTAAGCCCATTCCTCAATCTCATATCCCTCATCAAAAAGCCGCTGCAGCGCGGCCAAAACATCCTCGGAAACAAGATCTTTCCGGTATTTATGCAGCCAGAGGTATTTACAACACTGCGTATATTTCAGGTAGTCCGATTTTGTGAGCATAAAATTTTATCAGTCCATCAAATCAGTAGTGCCGCGTTGGTGTCCGATCCCCGCATTTTTTACGTGACTCGTTAAAAAGGCTCGATATCAATTCTGAAAATATGGATAAATAATTTACTATTCGCCGGTCCAGTCGGCGCAGATTAGCTCGGCTTGCTCCAGTACTGTAACTGTTGCTTGCTCTTGTTTATCCGGCGGGTATTTGTATTTGTTGAGCAGTTTCTTAACGTAAACGCGAAGCTTTGCTCTTACTGATTCTTTGAGAGTCCAATCAATGGCGGTGTTTTTGCGAAGCATTTGCACCAATTCTTGGGCAATCTTTTTTAACGTCACATCGCCGAGTTCGCGGATGGCGCTTTCGTTTTCGCATAACGCGTCGTAAAATGCCACCTCGTCGTCATTTAGTTTTAAATCAATGCCGCGGTTTTTTTCTTCTCTGATTTTTTTGGCCAATTCCACCAGTTCGCTGATTACTTGGGCCGCTTCAATGGTTTGGTTTTGGTATTTTTTAATGGTGTTTTCCAGCATTTTTGAGAAAGTTCTGGATTTAACTAAATATCGCTTTTGCATTGTGCGGATTTCATCATTAAGAAGTTTTTTCAAAACCTCCAGGGCGATATTCTTTTTCTCCAAACCTTGAACTTCATTTAAGAATTCGTCTGACAATACGGCAATATCCGGAGATTTTAACCCGGCGGCATCAAAGATATTTATCACTTTGTCGGTTGCCACGGCATCGGAAACAATTTGCCGAATCGCTTGGTCGTAATCTTCCACGGTTGGACCGCCCAATCCGCCCGTACTTTCAAATTTTGAAATAAACGCTTTTACGGTTTGGAAAAACGCCACTTCGTCCCGGATGCGCATTGCTTCAAGGCTGGGTACCGATAACGCGAATGCCTGCGATAATTCCGCCACGGTTTGCGCGTAACGCTTTTTCCCATCCTTTAATCCCAAAATATAATCCATTGCCTTTCCGGCAATTTCCGATCTCTCTGCGGCGTTACCCGAAAAATACAATTGATAATCAAATGCTTCGTAGATTGCTTTAACGGCTTCGTATTTTTCAATCATCACGTCAACCGCCTGTTTTTGATCAATGGCCGGCTGTTCGACTTTGCCGGATTGGGTATATTGGCTCACGGCATTTTTGAGCGACGGCGCAATGCCAAGATAATCAACAATCAGGCCACCCGGCTTATCTTTATAAATACGGTTAACGCGGGCGATTGCCTGCATCAACCCATGGCCCTGCATCGGTTTGTCGATATACATCGTGTGCAAGCAAGGCGCGTCAAAACCGGTGAGCCACATATCGCGCACAATCACCAGTTTCAGGCTGTCTTGTGGATCTTTGATGCGCGCGGCCAAAATATCCCGTTCTTCCTTTGAATGTAAGTGTTTTTGATAATTTTGCGGATCGCTGGCCGCACCGGTCATTACAATCTTGATAAATCCTTCGTTGATATCGTCGTTATGCCACTGCGGCCGTAATTTTATGATTTCTTCGTATAGTTCAACCGCGATGCGGCGGCTCATTGTTACAATCAGGCCCTTTCCCTCCATTGCCGATAAGCGTTTCTCAAAATGATCCACAATATCGGCGGCAACAAGTTTGATACGCTTTTGGGAGCCGATCATCGCTTCCAGCCGCGCCCATTTGCTTTTCAATTTTTCCACCTTCGCGGTTTCCTCGCCTTCGGTCAATTCTTCAAACTCCCGGTCGATTTTGGGAGTAATGCCTTTCAGTAAATCAATTTTTGCCAGCCGTGCTTCATAATAAATCGGCACCGTGGCTTTATCCTCCACTGCGCGCGAAATATCGTAGATATCGGCATATTCGCCAAACACCGCCCGTGTGTTTTTGTCGCTCGATTCAATCGGTGTGCCGGTAAACCCGATAAATGTGGCATTGGGCAGTGCATCGCGCATATTGCGTGCGAATCCGTCGATGAAGTCATATTGGCTGCGGTGCGCCTCGTCGGCAATAACCACAATATTGCGGCGATCTGAAAGTTGCGGGTACTTTTTTGGAGTAAATCCCGCGGCAATCTTGCCAATAATTCCTTTTTTCTCTGTCTCGAAAAACTTTTGGATCGTGGTAAACACCACGCCGCCAGAAGCCACTGATAATAATTTCTTGATATGCTCGCGATTTTCCGCTTGCCGGGGAGTTTGATGAATGATTTCGGCGCATTTGGAAAACACGTCAAAAAGCTGGCCGTCCAGATCGTTGCGGTCGGTAAGCACCACTAAAGTCGGGTTGTCTAAAACCTGGATCAGTTTGCCCGCGTAAAATACCATGGTCAAACTTTTGCCCGACCCCTGCGTGTGCCAAATCACGCCCGCCCGGCGGTCGCCCTTGGCTTGGTTTCTTACGCTCGCCAAACCGTATGATTCGGGCGCCTCGCGCACCATTTCGGCCTTGCCCTCCGTAGTCTTGGCGAAGGAGGGGCTTGCCGATGCCCGCAACGTTGATTCAATTGCTTTATTCACCGCGAAATATTGGTGATAGGCGGCAATCTTTTTGTTTAACTTGGCGCAAGCGTTTTTGCTGTCTTTTTTAATTTCAAAAACAATGAAATTTTTAACAATATCCAAAAATCGGGCGCGATCAAACATTCCCTTGATCAAAATTTCCAAATCGCAGGTTTTTAAAACAACATTTCCATCAACGCTTTTCCAACCCATAAACCGGTCAAAATCGGAAAAACCCGTCCCCACAAGCGCATTTTTAATATGATCCGCCAAAACGCAAATTTCGTTATAACAAAACAAAGTCGAAATCTCATTCTTATAAGTTTGAATCTGATTGAACGCCCCTTTAATCCCCGCATTTTCATCCGCCGGATTCTTCAGCTCAAAAACAACAAGCGGCAACCCATTCAAAAACAAAACCAAATCCGGCCGCCGATTAATTTTATTCTCAATCACGGTAAACTGATTTACCGCTAGCCAATCGTTATTTTCAGGATGTAAAAAATCCACCAAATAAACCTTCCCGCCCGCCGTCGTGCCATCTTCCCGCCGATATTCCACATCCACCCCGTCCACCAACATCCGATGAAACAAATGATTCGCCTCAACCAAATCCGGGCAAGAATGAACAACATTCACCACCTTCTTCACCGTCTCCTCCCTCACCTCCGCCCCCATCCCCGGATTAATCTTCCCCACCGCCGCCCGCAACCTCTCCCCCAAAATCACCTCTCCTAAATTTCCCCTCTCGGTTGCTTCCAATTCCGGCCCAAACTTAACCGCCCACCCAAGATTTTTGAGCCACTCCAAAACCGCCCTTTCTAAATCCGATTCGTTGTAGTTATTGCTCATATTATTTAAAAAATAACTCAATGCATATAAATAACGGAATTGTAACAAAAATAATCAGCATTTTATATCTTAAAAAGAATGGTTTCTTTTTATCAAAATTTTCTAAAATTTTATCCAGTTCATTATTTATTTGGTAATATAAATAATGCAACTTATCTTTTGTGCTTTTATTACCAATCATCTTCACGTGGATAATTCGATTAAATCGTCTAACCTGTTCCGCTAAATAAAAATCATCGTCGCTTTTTTTAGCCTCAAAAACTTTTTTCTTAATATCATCAAATCCAACGCTTTCTTTATCTATGCCAAAATTATTCAATTTATCTTTCAGCCTTTCGGTAATCAAGGCATTGGCTGTAATAGCTTTTTTTATGTGATCTAATAAATCATTAAAAGCGAAAACTCTTTCATTGAAAAGCGAAATTTGATTTGTAAAATTTGCTGATATCCAAGAAAATTCAGCTACACCTCGCCTGATTATCTCCGGTAATGATTCAAAGGACAGTGGAAATATTATTTTATAAGGATCAAATGAATTTTTATCTTTATACGACTCTTCAAAATATTCACTTTCTAGCCATGATTTTTGACTATCAAGATCATTTTTAAAAGAATTGAAAAGTGATCTCCATGTTTCCAAATCCCTATTTACTGACCAAGCATAAACAATATATGCCAAAATTAACGCCACATAAGTGAGCAAATCTCCCGCTTTTATTACGTTTAAAGATTGTAAATTAAAACAAATATCCATATTTTTTAATTACAGCTTCATTTTTTTAAAATTGAACATCATGAAATTAATTTATAATTTTGAACCCTCTCAAGATGAAATCTCTTATATTATTACTGTCGATATTAGTTTTCCAGTATTTACGATGTTTCGCTGAAATAAATTTTTATAATTCGTTTTTAGATCAAACTTTGTCATACATTTATTCTTATTTTTCCGCTCATTAAGCGAGGCAAAAGCGAATCTCGAATTTGCGAAAGATTGTCTATTTCTTTGGACAAATTGAAAATTTCGTTATCGACGATGCTAACATTTTTTTCAAATATATCTAGGGTTTTGTCGTCAGGAATAACTGTTGCAATGCCAGATAAGCTATCTTTATTGATTGAACCAAAAACCGTGCCCTCTGAGTCGAACTGTTTTATTTCGTTTTGAAGCGATTTTAATTTATAAAACACATAGCTCGAAAACTTTTCTTTTCTTATTGCGCCCACGCCGCGCCCAATGCAACATTTTTCAGAAGCCATATTTATATCACCAACAGGCGCTCTGACACTAATCAAAGTATCTAGTGGTTCCGCGATTCGGGTTGGCGCACTACAATAAATGCGTCGTTGTGGAAATCTATAGCCAAAATCAGTACGTCCTTGATAAAACGGTAATCCGTCACCATTCTCGTTATAGGAACTTCCACTTGGTGATTGGCCCATAACAATTTTCAATTCATCACCCAATTTTCCAACGCTCCACTCATTCGGAATCAAGCCTAATTCGGATTCAATCATTTTGCCGCCGGTGGATTTGTAGGGTTTGCCTTGCTTGTTCGGGAAATCGAAATCCACGAACCAATGCTTGAAAATCGCGTTTGCGATTTTCTCCAAAGTATCATTCATCCGCCGATTCAACTCAATCTTCTCATCCAACGCCCCCAGTATCTTTGCAATCCTCTTTTGTTCGGTTAATTCGGGAACAACTACGGGCATATTTTCAAACTTGCTCTTTGATATGTTGGTATAAACTGATCCGCCGCCGCCAAGACTTTCAATATATTCCTTATTATTCTTAAAAAAATAATAGAGATATAATGGGTCGATTATCTTTATGTTTGGTATGACGGAATTTATTTGCTGATTTGTAAATGATTCGCGTGAAGTGATTGCAACATTGCCAACAGTTGCTATACAAGAAACCATAACCGAATTTTTGGGTAATTTTGCTTTTCCAAGATATTTTGCACCTTTTTCGGAAATCATTGATCCAGTTTTTGTTATGCAAACAGAACCATTCATATCGGGAATTTTAACAAAAGGATAATCATTACCATAATAATCGCGAGTATTAGTAGGCGGTGTTTTCCCGGTTACAATCCTGCCGATTTTTTCAACACTGAAAACATCCCATTCCTCCGGAATCGGCCCAATCTCTGTTTCCTTGAATTTGGTTTCTGCCTTAATCATAAAAGATTAATAATTTGTAAAATGTAGCTGATTGCAATGAATACCAGTCCGAAGTAGCTTTTTGTTTCGGCTATTTTAAAATTCTGCTTTTCTTTTTCATCCTCTTGTTCACAAACCAAATAAACGGCTCCGTTTTTGTCTAACTGTGGCGGTATTCCGTAAAGGAAAATAAGAATTGTTCCGACCAACCCAAAGATTGCGCTCCAAAAATTGATATTCAAAATTAAATCCGAAAACATATTCGTTTTTATTCTGGTAACGATTTTTTGCTTGCTTGCCTTATTCTTTTATTGGATTCTTTGATATTTTCCGTCGTGGGGAGTTTTTCGGGCATTGTGCCGCCCAGTTCTTCGATTGTTTGGCGCACTTTTTTGCCCACATCATAATGCGTTAAATTCGCCTTATTTTCGCCAAAAATACTTTCTCGCCGCAATTTGGCTTCAGTTTGTGTGGCGCGGAATAGGTTTGCTGCCAATTCTTCACTGCCCATATGGTCAAGTATCGCTTCGCCCTTTTGCAATTGTTTTTTGGCGTGGATATCTTTTTGTCGCAAACCGCCATAAAGCCCGGCATAACCATAGTCCTGAAAGTTACCGTAATTTAACACTCCTGCGCTTTTGGCAGCGGTTGCCAGATTTTTGTTATGCACTTTCATTTCGCCGCGCAAAAATACCCTTTTATTATCTTCAATTTCATTGTCGCGAATCTCTTGCTTTCTGGTTTGAATCACAAAATAAGTTTGCGCCAGCGCAATCTTTTCTTTGCGCGGATCGCCGTTCTGCGCGATTAAATAGCAAGCATAGCGGGAAAGCGAATAATCATCAACTTCTCGTTGCGTTTCTTTTGGCGTACCGGTCGCAATAGTTATCATTTCGCTGGCGCCAGCGAAATGATCGGCAATGTCTTGCCCGCTATTTTTGCAAGCTTCTTTTGCACGCTCAATCGCCGGCAGAAACTTGCCGTATTCGGTGTAGCCCAATAATTTATACAAATCGCGGGCGCGCCAGCACTCTTGCCCGTATTTATTAATTTGTTTAATTTTTTCAAAAATATTATTCTGCATATCATTTGGTTATCTTTTTTTGTACGATTCTTTTATTTTTTTAATACCGGCGGCGTATTCTTTGACTTCTCCGGTTTCCAGATAGCGGCCGATTGGTTTGCCGCAGTTGGCACAAAATCCTTGCAATTCGATATCGTTTAGCTCGTTTAAGGAAATTTCGTAATCTTTGATCGCTACCATCGGTTTGCTGCCGCCAACGCAGCATTTGCCGCAAAAGCAATTCGGCAAAATTTTATCTTGGAAAAAACGATAATCGTTCCCATAAATTGTTTTCAGATCGTTTTCGGATATTTTAATCTTTGTCCTTGCCATATCTTTGAAATTAAAATTTGGTTAATCTCAAGCAGCGTGATTGCTTGACAAATTTTAAACAAGGTGGGTATAATCAATTACCGACAAGTCAGTCCTCATACGTGGGCTTCCGCAGGGTTGCTCGAAAATAGCGTATGGGGCTTTGTCATTTATAGAGCGCGTTTTCTTCAACAATAATCTGTTTTAATTTTTGATAATAGCTATCGTCCCCGTATTCATATTTTCTGAATATAGACCAACTGGCAATATCGACCGCTTGCAGACATTTTTCCTCTGCGGGTGTTTTTATTTCCACCTTTAATTCCGCTCCGTGATTGCTTTTGATCTGGCGGCAAAGATAATCCCTGAAATTTTGATTTAAAAACTTATTTGTTTCGCGGCGGGACGCGACTAAAGTTATGCCGTCCTTCTTGGAAACCAACCTGTAGTTTATTATTCTATCTAAAAGAATATTAACGATATAATTATAAAGAATATGTTTTTCGTCCCTAAGATTTGTATACACCTTTGATTTGTCAAGATAAATGGTCATTATCTTGCAATTCTTTTCGCTCAATCCGCGGCAAACGCGCGCAATATTGGCTGGTTCCTCTTTGGTGGCGTGTAATACCGATGATTTAACCTTATATTTTTTTCTGAGCCCGGAATGGATTTTGCGAACAAGTTTTTCAATCGTGCGCTTTTGCTCAACAAACAAGACGGTTATCACAAAAAATTTTGAAGTTCGTTTCTTTTCAAAATTAAATCCCAAATCGCCGCTTTCATCCAAAAAAATGTAAGCCATAAATTAAATCTCAAATCCGATGCTTTTAAGATTCTCTTTAATTTTCACCTCCAACCCTTTTGATTGTTCAAATTGTTGCCCCAATTCCGCGGTCAGACGCTTCATTTTTTCCTCAAAAACTTCATCATCTTCCTCAACATAATCGGTACCGACGTAGCGGCCCGGGGTTAAAACGAATCCGTTTTTTCCAACTTCGCTAATCTTGGCGGCTTTGCAAAAGCCTTTCACATCTTCATATTTTCCATCAATTGTGCGCCAGCTGTGATAAACGCCGGAAATCTTGTTTATATCCTCATCGGTTAGTTCCCGATTTTTGCGGGTTACCATTGTGCCCATCTTGCGGGCATCAATAAACAATATTTCGTCGTGGCGGTTGCGAAATTTGTGGTCGTAGCGGTCGCGCGATACAAACCACAGGCTCACCGGAATCTGGGTGGTGTAAAAAAGCTGGGGCGGCATTGCCACAATGCAATCAACCAGTCCCTTTTCGATCAATTTTCTTCTGATTTCGCCCTCGCCGCTTGTATTTGATGAAAGTGATCCGTTGGCTAAAATAAAGCCCGCGATTCCCACCGGCGATAAATGATGAATCATATGTTCGATCCAGGCATAATTGGCATTGCCTACCGGCGGCACGCCGTATTGCCAGCGAACATCGTCGCGCAAGCGTTCTCCGCCCCAATCACTGATATTAAATGGCGGATTCGCCAAAATAAAATCCGCTTTCAAGTCTTTGTGCAGGTCGTTATGAAAAGTGTCGGCATTATTTGGTCCCAAATCGCCATCAATTCCGCGAATTGCCAAATTCATTTTACATAATCGCCATGTGGTCGGATTTGATTCCTGGCCGTAAACCGCCAGATCCTGCCGATTGCCGCCGTGCGCTTCCACGAATTTTTCGCTGGACACAAACATGCCCCCACTGCCGCAGCACGGATCATAAATCCGGCCCTTATACGGTTCCAGCATTTCCACTAATAGTTTAACCACCGATTGCGGCGTAAAGAACTCCCCGCCGCCTTTGCCTTCGGCCGAGGCAAACCGACCCAAGAAATATTCATAAACACGGCCGAGCATATCCTTGCTCTTGCTTTCTTTGTCTCCTAGGCCAATATTCCCAACCAAATCAATTAATTCTCCCAGTCGCACCTTGTCCAAATCCGGTTTGCCGTAAATTTTTGGTAAAACTCCTTTCAGGCTTGAATTTTCCTTTTCGATCGCAATCATTGCGTCGTCAACTATTGTGCCAATCTCCGGTTTCTTGGCGCTGCCTTGCAAAAATCCCCAGCGGGCAACTGACGGCACCCAAAACACGCCATCTTGCAAATAGGCGTCCCTGTCTTCTTCCAATCCGTCGTAATAATCCGGCTCCGCCATTATTTGCTTGCGCTGTTCGGCAAACGAATCCGAAATATATTTGAGGAATATCAAACCCAGCACCACGTGCTTATACTCGCCCGGGTCCATATTATTCCGCATCTTATCCGCCGCCGCCCAAAGCGACGCCTCAAACCCTAAGTTTGCCGAATTGTTTTTTGAAAGTTTAGCCATAATGACTCATTGATTATTAAAAAAAGCACAGGCGGATGTGCTTCGCTCCAGTTTGTACTTAATTAGACATTATTTCCAACATAAGTCTATAGCTCACGCTATCATTTTTACCCCTTTTTTTCAATCTAAGACCCACATGCCGTTTCTTAATCGTCAACGGGCCTAAAATAGCAGCTTTCGGCGTTGGAGAGGCCGTGGGCGGTCCAATAACCGAGGAATTTGGGCCAATCGTCGCATGTGGACATTGAGACGGCGGTTTCGTTGCGGAATTTCTCGCCGCAATAAATTCCCTTATCCTTGTTGTAGGTTATTGCTACCTTCCAGATGTTCTTGGGATCGCGATCGTAGATATTGCGGTAAGGCATTTTTAGTTCATCGCCGGTGCCGGTAAATCCTTCGATAACGGGTTTGAAAAAAGCGAACCCGCATTTTAATATGCCGTTGATCCGCGCGAAACTGGAAAACAGGATGTCGAGCGGGAAAAACGAAAATTCGGGCCGTCCGGGAACGACCAACCTGTAAGGAACGAATCCGTATTTGTTCAGAGATTTGTTGTAAAATTAAAACCCTTTCCGGAAAGAAAAGGGCTGGTCAAACAAAAAACGACCTTTTATCTTCCCTTGGCACGCCGTAGCTTTATGCGCAGGCGGCTCCTTAGGCTGGGGTTGGAACTTTGCCTTGGAATCACCAAGGTAGGTTGCCGGGCGGATCATCGGGCCAGAACCCTAACCGCCACTCTGGATAAGCTTAAACTATTAACTTTAATCTTGATTCCTCGGGATTACCCCGAGTAATAAAACAAAACTACTTAATTGTTGTAGTGTTATTCTGTATCTTTTAGCATCGCTGTCAAAAGTTAACATTAATTTATCGGGCGTGTGGAGGCTTAACCTCCACGTTTTTTTAATTCCGTATATGGTTTTATCGGTTTCTATTGGCCCAGGGAGTTTACGTTGCTTAACGGGGCGACACAGACTTGTAGATGGCGTCCAGTTTCTGGTCCTGTTTCTCCATTTTAAGGCAAGGCATGAGGATGCGCCGATATTGTACGATGCCGTACGTCGACTATCCGCCCGAGAAGATGGGTTGACCGCGTAACTTTTGTGTTTATTGTCCGCTTGTAAGCGTAAATGCCGCGCCCAAGTCGGCGTTATTTGCCGACAGCGCGAATTTATTTAAATCAAAAGTCCCATCGCTATTAACATAGGGTTTGATCAAGCTTTGTATCGTCGCCATTCGTTGCGACATCAACTCAAGGCTGGTCACCGGCGTTAACGGGTAAAGCTGGTTATAAATTTCCGTGGTCGCGTCTTTGGCGGTCATCTTGGAACCGAATTTGGAAATATCCAATGTCAGGGAAGATTGTGTTTCGCCGGTGTCGGAAAGCGATTGGGTGGAATAAGTCAAATATTGCTGCTTGGCAGTAACATTTCCCGCGGTTTTGCTTGGGTCAATGCTTATTCTGGGATCTGAATAATCCATTGACTTAGTTTGCGGAGCATTAGGATTTTCGCCTGACGGTACAAAACGTATAGCATCAACTTCATGGCCAGTAGCTTGCGATTTATTAGGGTATTGTGGATTTTCATCACTCAGGGTGTAATCGAATGTTTTATATATGTCGACATTAAGCAACTTGCTAAAATTCACCGGGATTTCTGGTTTATTAAGCGTTATCTGTTGCGGTTCAAATAATATAAATTCCTGTGGCGCGTAAGTACCGCTTCCCGAATAACCGGCCGGGTCCGTTCCACCCAATGCCAGCACCGTGCCGCTTGTGTCAAACGCAACAAACGCATGGCCTTCCTCTTTGTTATAGGAACCTCTTGCAAAATACGCCGGAATTCCTTGGGCTTGCGCGGCATTGACCATGCGAACAGCATAGTCAACGCAAGTCCAGTATTGAGCATTATAAACCGGCCTTTTATTATTGGCGTAAAATTCTGTTAGAAACTTAGTAATTTTGGTAGTAGTCTCGTTTGCTTTGTTTCTGGGATAGCTGGACGGAGCTTCATTGTTTGTAATGATTTTTAATTTGTTCCCGCCCGCAAGTTTTTCATCAGCCACCCATCTGTTTTGCGACACTGACCAAGTGTATGGCGTGAATGTAACCGCGGCCAGGTCTTTGTCTTTTTGAGTGTCAACTTCGCCAGGCAAAACCGAAAACTGTCCGACTTCCTGAATATGAGGGTTGGCGGCTAGCTGTTTGTTAATGTCTGATAAAGATTTCAAATCAAAAATTCCATCCTTGTCGATATATGGTTTTACCAGATTCTGGCAGTCGGCCAGGCGGTTGGCCAGAACTTCCAGATCCGAAGTTGGTTGGCCATCGTAGATCTGGCGGCAAATTTCTTGCGCGGCCTGGTTGGCAGTCAGCTTGCCGTTCAATTTTGAAGCATCGAGGGTAAAAGATTTGTCAACGCATTTTCCGTTAAGACAAGTTTGTCCCCGCTGGCACGTAACGTTGCCGCATTTGACGCTCACCGGCGCGGTTTTGGATTGATTGCCGTCAGTTTTCGCATTAGCCAGCGCGTTTTTGCTCCAGGTTTTGGTTTCGCTGGCGTTGGCGCAGATCTGATCGCAGCCATCGGCATTCCCTTTGGCACAAGCTAGGCTCGCACCCCAGCAGCCTTTGGGCGCGCCCGCGGCGGTGTCCGTGTTGGGTTCGCATTTCTTGTAGGCGTAAACGCCGTTGGAGTCTTTTTGGGTCAGGCTTTCGCCGCAGCCGAAAGTTTGCAGGGCACAAACCCCGCAGTCGGAGCCATCGCTTTTTTTGACCACTAGCTGCTTGCCAAAGTTAATCTTGGTGCAGCCGTAGTATGAATCATAAACAATATTTTCATCGCAACCCTTGGACTGGCAGTGATCGCCGGTCAAGCAGCAGGCCAGCTCCAGGCTTTGGCAAAGAGAACTGCTGGTATCGGATGACTGACTGGCGGCGCAGCCCAGTTTTTCCCGGATATTCTTGGTAGTTATTTCGCGGCTTTGCAGGGGTTCGTCCAGGCTTTGGCAATCAGTCATACCATTGAAATCATTGATTACAAATTTAGTGCCGCTATAAATCGGTTTGAAATTCGCGTCGACTCCGGTTTGTATTCTCTGGCTGGTGATGGTAAAACCATCATCGCTTTCAATCGAAGTGGCTGCAATGGATAAGCCGTTGGTTTGGGCTTCATAACAAGCGGCGGCTTCTTTTTGTTTTAAGGTTAGGCTGCATTGGATTTCATTGGAAGTATAATCGGTGGCGCAGATCTCAAGGTAACTGGCACCATCGGCTTTCTTGGAGGAAACCACCGAGCCGGGCTCGGTACATTTGGTTTGCGGGGCGGGGCAGAGTTGCGTAATTTGGTTACAAAGGCTTTTACCTGTACCGCAGGATAATTCCTTGTAGCAGCCGCCCACGCATTTGCGATAAGTATTGTTTTGGCCTAAGCACATCGCGCCGGTATCGCATTTGCAGCAGGTTTTGGTATCAACGCTGCTGATGTCGCTAGCGTCCGGTTCCGCAGCCGCGCCGCACGTTGCCGACATCAAGATACATTTTACCTGGTTATCGATAGCGCAACACTTGGCGCCCGCGCCGCACGCGGTCTGTTGCTGGTATGACCCGCCAACGCACCGATACATACCCCCGCCGTCAATCGTGCCCGCGGCGCTGCCCGAAGGCGAACAGGCCCAAGCGCCGTCCTGGCAAGCGGATAAAACAACTTCATTTTTATCGACGCGTCCGGCAATAAACGTCGCTGCCAGCGAAGCGACAAATAACAAAACAACAGCTGCCGCGGCAACTGTTTTTGGCACCAAGTTTAAGAGGTTAAAGCTTGGCATAATATAATTATTATAGTTTATAAGTTGTAATTCCAAAAATCAATTGCGTTGTGTGTTTTCCGTTCATATTTAAATCTGCCATAAATTTTACCTATGGCAGCTTCGGCTCGTTTATTGGCCCAGGGAGTTTATGTTGCTCAACGGGGCGACGTAGTTGGCCATGAACGACGGGATGGCGAAGGCCAGGCCGATCAAGGGCAGGACGATCACAGCGATTGTGATTATCATGGTCCACAAAAAATACTTGCGCATTTTCTCGACCGACTTGTATATCGCTTCCAGTTTTTGGTCCTGGTCTTCCAGTTTTTTTTGCAGATCAGTTTCCATGTTTTTGTTTTATTTTTTTAAGATTTGCAAGCATATCGACGATCAGTTCGGCCGGTTTTTGCGGATTTATGATGAATCCGCTGTGTGGTCCGTCGATCTCGACTACTCCGTCGAACAGGTCCATTTTCCGTGATACGTTCTTGGCGATCTCTCTTGGCGGAAAGATGCCGTCTTCGACATGGCCGATCATGATGATCTTAATGTTGAATTCCTTATATTCCGGGTCTGTGCGTAAAAATTTCAAAGCTTCGATGATCTGGGAATCTTTAACGCCCTGCAGCGATTCAAACGATTTTTTGGGATGAAGCAGAATCGCTTCCGTCAAATTGTGGCTTTTTTACTGATCCGACTTTCCAACTCGCCTTCTTTGACCAGTTCGCTTTCCCTGCGATCAACCTCCCTTAAGTCGGTGTCCCGTCCCGGCGGGCTGTCGTAGGGGTCGATTCCCTGTAATTTTTTATTGGTGATTTCCTTTTGGGTTTTGGTGTTTTCCATAAACCCTCTGACCAGCCGGGGCATCGAATCTTTGCCAATCAGTCCCGCCGGGCTGATATAAATCATATTTTCGACCAACTCCGGATAAAGCAGGGCGAAAAAAGTAATTTCTTCGGAACCGCCCGACTGGCTTACCAAAGTTACCTTTGGTATATTCTTGGTTTTGATCGCCACTGCCACCGCCGCGACCCGTTCCAACTCCACGTCGGAGATCGATAATAACTCCTTTGCTTTTTGAAGTCTTTTTGACTCGGGCAGCAGCGAGAGATTGATGCCGAATCGGTCGTTGGTCGCGATCACCCGCTGTTTTAAGACGGCCAATTCGATCATGAAATCTTCCTGTGGCTTGGCCAGTCCCAGCATTCCCTTGAAATAGAAGATCGGCGCGTCGCCTTTTTGGTCTTTTGCGTCTTTGTCAGCCAACGAAATGTCGAACACATGGATCCTCTGCCCGTTGTTAAGGGAAATTTCCTCTGTTTTGGCGAATTGCTGTTTCAACTTTTCACGGGGTGTTTCAAAAATCTTGCCGCTATCGATTTTATTGGAATCGGCCTTGTTCAAGTCGTCGCCGGAATATGATTCATTAAACATAGAATTCCAAGTTATTTAAGCCACGGCTTGCCGGGTAACGTGCATGAACCAGCGCAATGCCGCAAACGACAATATGGCGAATATAATGAACGCCACTCCAACCGATTGGTTAAAGATCTGGCCGGCCAGCATTAGCCGGGCCGCGTCGACCGAATAGGAGAACGGGTTAAGCCGCGAGATCGTCTGGATCAGTGGCGGGGCAAAACTTATCGGCAGCATCACGCCCGACAACAAAAACAGCGGCAGAACGAAAAAATTGATGGCGTTGGCCAGGATCCCTCCGTCGCGGATAAGGATTGCCAGCGAAAAGGATAACGATGACATGACGATCCCGACTAAAACCAGCAGGACGGTTAACAGGATCGAGCCGGGCACGCTTACGGTCAGGCCGAAGAAAAAATGCGAAACGCCAATCAGGATGGCGCTTTGTATCAGCAGGACCAGGGCGTTTTCCAGAACAAAACCCAGGGCTAGCGCGGCGCGGCTGATCGGGGTCACCCGGATCCGCTCGATAAAACCCGAATCGAGTTTGTCTAGCAGATCAAAACCGACGTAGGCGGCGTTAAACATGGCCGTCATTATCAAAAGGCCGGGTGCGAAGAACTGAATGGTGTTGGACCCGAATTCCGGGGAGCTGGCGATTCCTTGCAGGAACGGCGCGAAGAACAATAAATAAACCACGGGTTCAAACAAGCCAAAAAAGATCCAGATCGGATTGCGGGCCGTCAGGACAAACTCATGCCAGCTCAAATTGAAAGTGTCTTTTAGGAAGTTCATTGTTTGTGATTTTCTTTTCCAAGATCTTGTTCGATAATGTGCCCGGTAAGCTTTAAAAAGACATCATCTAGCGATGGTTTTTTAAGCTGGATACCGATCGTCTGGATTTCCTTATCGTCTAACAATTTGATAATGCGCGGCAGGTTTTTGTTGCCATTGGCGATGCCCAGGCGCAATTCGTTGTCACCCATATCAATCGAGGCGATTAAATTATTTCCCGCCAGCGACTCGTAGGCCTTTTTCATTTTGGGCGTGTTTTCGAACGACAGCGTTATCGAATCGTTTAAAATTTGGTGTTTTAGGTCTTCCGGTTTTCCCAAAGAAACTATTTTTCCGGCGTCCATGATTGCCACGCGGTCGCACAGAACATCGGCTTCTTCCAGGTAGTGAGTGGTTAGGACAATCGTGGTCCCGGATTTTCGCAAAAGTTTCACCTCTTCCCAAACACGGTTGCGGCTGGCCGGGTCCAGCCCGGTCGTTGGTTCGTCTAAAAACATCAACAGCGGTTTTTGCACTACGCCGGCCGCCAGATCAAATATTCGGCGCTGGCCGCCCGAATACTGGGATGTAAGTCGCCCGGCAAATTTCGATAATCCTATGCGGGCTATTAGTTCATCGACCCGGTTAGCGGCCTCAACACCGCTCATCCCGTATAGCTTTGCCTGCAATAGCAGGTTTTCGCGGCCAGTCGCTTCCCTTTCCATGCCGCCCTTTTGCCCGACATAACCGATATGTTTTCGGATTTGGGGCCCTTGTGTCGCCAAGTCGAATCCGGCAACCGAAGCGATGCCGCCGGTAGGCGCCAGCAGTGTGCATAAAATTCGCAGCAGCGTGGTTTTGCCGGCGCCATTGGGTCCCAACAAACCGAAAATTTCACCGGATCGGACGGACAGGTCAACACCGGCCACCGCGTCAACCGAAGCAATGCCTCTTGGTTGGTGGCTGGTAAACGTTTTCCTCAATTTCTGCGTTTGGACGACGAGTTGTTCCATTTTCTGATTTTATTCCATCCATCAAAAAACTCCAGACACGTCTCTGAAATTTCGATGGCGAAAAGCGATTTTAGTTGACGATTTCGATGGAAGCCATCACGGCCGAGCCGTTGACGTTTAGCGTGACATTACCGGCTCCGCCTGGGGCGCGGTTGCTGTAATTTCCTGCCACGGCCGTTCCCCGGGAGTTTACTTTCCAGTCTTTGGGTACGATCAGCCGGCCGCCACCAAACACGGCCACGAACTCCAGGTCGATGTTGGTTTGTAAGGTTTTTACCTGGCTGATGTCGACGTCGCCGCTGCCAAAAATCGCCACGATCTTTCCGCCTTTAAAATTTTCAGATTTGATAACCTTGTCCAGCGGACCAAAGATTACCACTTCGTTTAAATAGTCGGCATTCGTCGTCGGCGCGGAATTCATTTTGGTATCGGCGGTATTCTGCGCTTTGCTGGTACCGGAGAGCATTCTTACTCCCCAATAAACCAAAGCCGAAGCTATGGCAAGTTTTATCACCAGGTCGCCCAGCAAGATAGACAAGCCGAAGATAATTATTAAAATTCCGATTATTCGCCTGGTCATTGTATTTGATCGTTAATGTAGATCATTTTACCGCCAAAATAACGGATCAGCGGCGAATTGACGCGCTCCAGTGCGTTGACGAAAACCAGCGCGATTATTACCAACGTCACGACAAGAACTATTATGTTTCCCAGCCGGCTGTGTCCCAAAACAATCCACAGGCCGACCAAAATCAATAGCAACGGCCACAGCGGCCAGATGAAATTCCAGACTGTCCAGGGCAGGAGTCCCAGGTTGTTGAGCAAAAGCACGGCGCCGGAAAATATGAGGATCAATCCGAATCCCCAACCGCCATGCCGATGATGGCCGTGTCGTCTGTTCCTGTCGCAATGCTGGTCTTTGTCTTCGATGTCGCGGCCAAATATCTGTACGTGCGGTTCGTCATTGGGCGTATTTTGATCGGTCATATTTGTTGAATTATTGTGTATTTCAATCTATCAAATTTGGGCAACGGTTTCAATATTTTCAATCATGCCGTCCTTGAGCCAGATTATCCGGTGGACATATTTCCGGTCGTCTTCTTCGTGCGTGATCATGACGATCGTCTGCTTTAGTTCGCTGTTTAAACGCCAGAAAAGTTCCAACACGGTTTTAGCCGATGCCGAGTCCAGGTTGGCCGAAGGTTCGTCGGCGAACAGTACTTTGGGCCTGTTGATCAGCGAGCGCGCGATTGCGACGCGCTGTTGTTCGCCACCTGACAGTTCGTGCGGATAATGGTGGGTCCGCTGGCCCAAGCCGACGACTTCGAGCAGTTCAGTTGCCCTTCTAACGTAGGATTTCTTGTCATTTCCCAGGGCCATCGCCGGCAGGTAAACGTTTTCTAAAGCCGTGAGTTCCACGATCAGCGCGTATTCCTGGAAAACATAACCCAGTTCGCTTAAGCGATAGCCGGTTTTTTGATTGTCGGAAAGTTTTAAAACATTAGTCCTGTCGATTACGATTGAACCGCTGGTCGGCGTGTCGATTAAGCTTAATTGGTGTAACAGTGTTGATTTGCCCGATCCGCTGCGCCCCATGATGGCGACAAACTCGCCGTCGGCAATATCAAAAGAAACACCTTTTAAAGCCGGCGTCGGAACTTTTCCCGGATATGTTTTAACGATATCTTTGACTTCGATCATAATAGTTTTAACCCCAGATGGCTTCGAGGATATTTTGGCGAGCGACAATGCGTGACGGTATCAAGCCGGATAAAAGCCCGGCGATTGCCAAACTTAGCATGGCGCTGATGATCGCGTTTGCGCCAAGATATAGACTCAAGCCGCCAAACGCCAGCGGTATCGGAAACCTGTTAAAGTATGGTATCAATCCCAGAAAAACCAGGACCGATCCGGTGGCGATCCCGACGAAAACGTAGAACAGTGATTGGAAAACATACGAATAGACAATAATACTCTCGCGGATGCCGATGGCTTTCAAGATGCCGATTTGCCGCCGCTTGTTGACCGCGTTGACGTAAATGATGACAAAGATCGTTACCGCCGCCACGATGACGCTGATAACGCTAACAATTACCGATATCAGGGAAAACGACTGGATCTCGGTATTGACCGCGGCCAGGATGTCGGTATATTTTTGCACGCGCAAACTGGGCGCCATATTCTGGATCTTGTTTTGGTAATAATCCAGCGTTCCCCGGTTGGTGTCGACTTTGACTAAAATTTGCGTGGCTTCGTCGTAAGTCGACAGCACCGATTCGGCTTCCTTGGCCGTGACATAAACGCCACTAAGCGCCGTGCCAAAGGTTATGCTGTAGATTCCTTTAACTGTGTAGGCGCGCATGACGCCGTTGCCGTAGATTACCCTGACCTTGTCCCCGACTTTGGCGCCGCCCAGATCCGAGGGTAGCGGCAGGCCGTAGCCGCCGGCGATGGCCGCGCTCAACAATATCTGGTCGGTATCCGCATCGTCGAGGAATTGGCCGGCGACCAAGTATTTTTTTATGGTCAGGACGTTATTCTCATTGGTCGGGTCGATGCCGATCACCTGTCCGGAAACTATTTTAAACGAACCGGTTTTATCTTTGTCATAGGAGATCGAAGCCCCGGTCAGGTAATGGCGCGCGGCCGCGATCACTCCGGGTATTGTTAATATCTTGGTGCGCAGCTCGGCTTGGTTGGTTATAAATTGCTTTAGCTGCGGGGTTTGTTGGGGACTGATGATGATGTGGGATGTTGCGGTGTTGACTACCAGGTTTAGCATGGTCTTGGTGACGCCCGAGATGATCCCGGTAATGAACATCATGTTCAAAAAGCTCAATGACAAAATAAAAATGAGCAACGCCGCTGTTGACTTGTTGCCCCGCGTGATCGATTTGAACGCGATAAAAAATGCCGTTTGCAGAGTATTTATCCGTTTTGGCATGATTTATTTGTTGCCGGTTACGACCTGGTCGCCATCGGCCAATCCCGAAATTATTTCAACGCTGCTGGCTCCGCTAATGCCCGCCTGCACCATGGTTTGGATCGCGGTTTTTTCTTTCAGAACCTGCGCATAATATTTGCCGCCGATCTGCTGGAGGGCGCTGGCCGGCGCCAATAGGACATTGTTTTTTGTCGCGGTCGTAATGGTAACGTTGGCCGTCATTCCCGGCAGGATACCTTCGTAGTTTTGGTCGAACACAACCGTGGCTTGGTAATAAACCGCGCCGCCGACGATAGTCTGTTGCGGATCGATTTGCGTCACGGTGCCAAAAAAATGCGAATCGCCGCCAAAAGCATCCAGTTCGATATCCACGCGCTGGCCGGTTTTTACGTTAACGATATTGTCTTCGGAAACATTGACCTTGATTTGCAACGCGACCAATGGCAGGATCGACGCGATAACGGTATTGGCGGTCGCGACTTCTCCGGCATCGCCATTGGTTTTTGCCACAGTGCCGTCAATTGGCGAGTAAAGCGACAGGTCCTGGACCTGCGATAGTACTTGCGACAAAGACGCTTGCGCTTGGTTGATCTGCGTCTGGATGACCGCGATGTCGGAATCGCGCGCCGGCGCCAAGACAACTTCCATCTGGCTCTGGGCTGTGTTTACGGCAGCTTGCGCCGAGCGCAGCGAAGCATTTGTGCCATCCAAAGCCGCTTGCGCGTTATTTAACGCCACGGTCTGGGCTTCAAGCGTTGCCGTCGCGGTTGAGATTGCCGCTTTCCATGCCGCCGGTATCGGCACGCAATAATTGCCGGTGCCGATGGTGCAGCTGTTGGGATTGTTGGCTGCCACTGACAGGTCGGCAAAAAAAGTTTTTATTTGGCCCAGGTTTTGCTCCGTCGTTTGCGCATACTGACCAAGATTGCAATCGTTTAAAAAACTTGTCAGTGTCGATTGCCATGAATTCAGAAGATCGATAATGGCTAATCGCTCGGAATCTATCTTTGCCCGTAAAAGGGCGTCGTACATAATGATGATTGTTTGTGGCGTGGTGGCGCGCTCGGCTTGCGGGTTGGAAAACATCTGGTCGGCGTCGGTGAGAACCGCGTCGTTGCTTTTAACGTAAATATCTTTTAATGTATCAATCATCGTTGACCGCGCGTCCTCAACCGATCGTTGGGCGTTGCCTTCGTTGGCCAGCGCGCTATCCACCGTGGCCTTGGCGGCAGTGATTCCCTGCGGCGACGCTCCGGCCAAAAGCTGGTCTAAGCGCGCCTGCTGGTTGTCGATCGCTGCTTTCATTTGCGCCGCCTGGTCGTTTAATTGCGACGAGTCTTGCTGGGCCAGCAATTCCCCGGCAGTTACCTTGTCCCCCACCTTAACATTTACGGCAGTTAATTTTCCCGCGGCTTTGAAATTCAAATCGATAGTTGTCGGCGTTTCCACGTTTCCGGAAGCCGCCACTGTATGCGTTATATCGCCGCGTTTAACAGTCGCGGTAGTGTAAGGCACCCCGCCAAAAAACCGCGGATACAAATAAAACCCAACCCCTCCAAGCAATATCAAAACAAAAACTACGATAAATATTATTTTTCCGCTCATATTTATATATTCACTATTTTCCCACACTTCCCAAAAATCCGCCAGCATTCGGCATTATTTATTAAGAATTTCAGCCGTCAACTGCCATAAAAAACAGACGCCACGGTGGAGTCTGTTTTGGGTTGGTTGAAGTGTGGCTATGAATATAATTCACTGTGCGTACCGATCAGCAAGAAATAGATACAATTATCTTTGATTTCATAGATTGCCCGCAAGCCGCCGGTTATATTAATACTGCGCCGCCCGGAATATTTGCCGTTAAGCAAATGATTGTTAAGTTCGGGGTCAAACGGATCATTAATAAACGCTCCAAGTCGGTTTTTAGCTTTTTCTTGGATATTGACCGGTAATTTGCGGTATTGCTTCTCAAAATGACGGTGGTAGTAGAGTTGCATGTTACTTGCCGCTTTCTTCGCCATCCAAGCTTTTGATCAAATCTTTGGCAGAATCAAACGGTCCGACAAGATCTTTGCCCGCGGCAATATCTGCGGACAGTTTAGCCAGCATTTTTTGCGTGTTCTTGTTGGGAAGCGGATGGTCAGTAAACACGATTTGGCGCGCGGCGACAAACTCCTTTATATACTGGTTTATGACCGCATTCAAAGACACCCCCAGTGCCCGCGCGGTTTTCCGCGCTTCTTCCTTTAGCGAACGATCGATTTTAACGCTCAGCATCGTTTGAACAGTTTGCATAAAAAAAATTATTATATCTAAAGTATATATTATAGATACATATTGTCAATCTTATTTTCCTATAATCCTCTCTTCGCACTAAACTTCATAATAAAGTGTCTGCCGTGGAAAATTTTATCGTTAGGTTAAATTTGAAAAGTTGTTTGTCACGGTTTAGGAAAATTGATATTTTGCTTCTTAAAGAATGATTCCCAGTCTTTTATGCATTCCGTGGCCAATGCGAAGGCATCAATTTTTTTACCATTAATAGTTAATTCCAATTTTGACGATGCAACGAAGCCTTTTTGCGTAACTTCAATATTTATGTGTGTATTTATCGCTTCTAAATTGAATTGTGATCGCGGTTTTTTATCTAAGCCCGCATGTTTAAATGAATTGCAGTAATCAGCACCGAAAGCAAGAGCGTTGCTCTCGGAAATGAATTTTTCAATAGACTTATGATCAAAAACTAAACTTTCATCCTTTTTTAACCAATCTTTAAGATGGTGGCACTGATTAAAAAAATCCTCTACCGCATCTCTAGAATCAGCAGAAGAAATACTATTTCCATTATCAGTTTGAATTTTTTTATTTTTTCATATGACCGTAACATGCTACGGTATTTATCTACTGCCTTATATCCCATAATCATTTATCGATTACTGACCTACTCTGCAAAGATTAGCTCAGCGGACTTTGCCTGATCTTTTATTTCCGCCGTTTGCCGAAAAGGCGCAACAGGTCGAGGAAGAGGTTGATGAAGTCGAGGTACAAAATCAGGGCGCCGACTATTGGTTCTTTGGCGGCTTCGGGGGTGCCTTCGTTGCCGATGATATTCATTTTCTTGAGTTTTTGAGTGTCATAGGCGATAAGACCCGTAAAGATCAGGGCGCCCAGCGTCGATAGGACCGTGTCCAGCACCGAGTTGTTCAAAAAAATATTGACCACCATCGCGATGATGATTCCGAACAGCCCGGTCAGCAGGATCTGGCCAAATTTGGTCAGGTCGGCATTGGTAACGTAACCATAAATGCTCATGACCGCGAATAGCGTGCCCGCGACAAAAAACATTGTCCAGATCGAGGAGATTTCATAGGTGAGGAATATCACCGACAGAGTTAAACCGTTGACGAACGAATAGACGATAAACATCAGCATCGCGGTCACGGCCGACATTTTTTTGATAAAGCCCACCAATCCGATCACCAGCGCCAGTTCCACGCCGATCAAAACATAGAAAACGATTATGTTGCCAAGTATGGCAGTAGTCAGCGCTTGACTGCTGGAAACCGCAAAAGCGGTCGCGCCCGAGACGAACAATCCCAAAAACATCCAAAGGTACACTTTCTTGAAAAAATTCTTGGTTTCTTGTGAAGCTGTTATTTCCATATTTTTTTATAATTATCAGCTGTTTTTCACGCCCTGCGAAAACCGCTGGAATATCCGATCGGCCCGAGATTAGTTAATTTTACGATCGCGCGGACCGCCAAGCTGGTTAAAATTCCGAATACGATACCGCCGAAAATGTCTGTCGGGTAATGGACCCCGCCGGCCACGCGCGCCAAGCCGATCACTAAACCTGAAGCAAGCAGAAAATAGGACAGTTTTTTATTGAAATAAAAGGTGTAAGCCGCCAGCGCGAACATGAAGATTGTGTGTCCCGACGGGAACGAATAGGCATAGTCGGATAGCAAGTGCGTTGTATGCAAGGCCAAGAATGGACGCAGGCGGTGGTAAAAGAGACGAATGCCTTCGGCCACTCCGAAACGCGCAATCAGCGCGCTGACAATTGCCAAACCGTAGAGTTTTGGTTGTTGTTGGCGGTTGCGCCAGGCAAAATAAACAAAGATAATCAAACAGACATACAAAAAATAATCGCCAAAGAAAATTATCAAAAAATCGCCGGGTGCCGATTTTCCCGCCAGTCCGTGCAATATTCCGAAAAAATAATTATCAAACCAATTCATGTATCAACAATACAACTTCGATCTTGGCTTTTCAAGAATCGGTCTTAAAATTAATTTTGGATTATAACTCATCGATCCGTAAAACAAAAAAAACCGCGTTGCGGTTTTTTGCGTTTACCGTAAATACTTTTATTTTCCAAATATATTTCGATACCGCTCCGCGGGATCCCGCGGAGCGGGAGAATCCTCGTAATTTGTTCCCTGCGGTCTTGCCGCAGGGAACAAATTAAAAATTAGTTCAGCCAGATGTGTTTGACTAATTTCCAGCCGTATTTTGCCACAAACAGAAGAATCAATGCGTAGATCACGTACTGCATCAGCGTGAACAGGAACGCCACCAGGCTGACGCTGATGTTTTGGACCGTTTGGTTGATATTGTTGATGGAATATTTGACCGCCGCATTCCAGGAATCTTTGATATCCTGCCAATTCACAAAGCTGCTGTCCGTGGCAGTGACGTCGAATTCAGTGTAGTTGAGAGTGTCGAGCTGTTGCGCCTTGGTTTGTTGGATCTGGTCCAGCTGGGAATTGATATCGATCCGCTCCTGGGTCAGTTGCTGGATGGTGTTTATTTTGTCGTCGATGATCTTGGCCAGGCTGTCCACGTCCTTCTCTTTGGTAGCCATTTCCGACACCGCGTCGTAGTCGGCGGTCGCTTTGGCCAGCGTATCGTTAACCGAGGCCAATTTGTCCTGCAGAATGGTGATTTCGTTGGTGAAGTCCTGGATCTGCTGCTGGACCGTATAAGTCTTGGTGGCCAGCTCCTTGGGTTTCAAATTTTTTAAAATATCCAGGATCTCATTGGTTTTGTCGCGTTGGACCTTGAAAACGTACTCGCAGTCGGTGTTGTATTCGCTCGCGTTTTCGAAAATAACATCTTGCCTGCTTTTTAGTCCGGCGATCGAAGCGCAGGTTTTTTTGAGCTGTCCGGTCTGGTATGAAACGTTGTACGCGGTAGTCTCGTATTGTTCGGCGTCGGCGCTGCCTGATCCGGCGGTATTATAAGGCGATCCTGTGGGCGACGACGCGACATTTCTTTGTGACAGATCAAACGATTTGCTTAGCCCCAAACTTTGCGGCACAGACATTTCCGATTCCACACCGGAATTAGTGGAAGAAAGCGCGTAACCGGAAAAGCCATGGTTTATCTGTTGGTTTTGAAACGAGGGCAGCGAGGTAAAAAACGAGTCGAGAAGAGTGAAGGCGGTATAAATGACCGCCAATCCCAAAACCGCCAAACCGGCGATCTTTAACACTTTCTTGGTTTTCGAGTCGAGTTTTTTTAAAAATGCCATTTTTTTATTTTGTTAATGATTAGTTAATATTATCACCGCAAAAAAATGCACGCAACAAAGTTATTAACAAACCGCCCGCCCATTAACAAATAAAAAAGATCGTCTGTGCCAAAAGTGATCGATTATTGACTAGTTCGCGGTTTTTGATAGTATTTTACAACAAGCGGAGGTTTGAGATTGGCCAGAAAAGGAAAGCCCGCGTATTCGCACGTCAAGATAACTGGATTAAAAGGCGAGGGCCAGGTTTATTTGCGGTTTATCGTAAGCGAAGCAGTTATTCTTCGTTCCGACCGCAGATATGGCAAACGCAAGATGCTTAAAGTGCCTTTAAAAATCGATGTACACAGTGGTCCAAAGAATTGGCAACCATATCCCGTGGCAGTGGTCACATCTACAGAGACCAGAGTGTTTGGAAAATATTCGCGCCGCTGGCAGATTTTATCCTCGCTTCCGGGCAAACCCGACAGAGACCTGATCAAAAAATTGATTGATCGCGGCAGTTTCGTGGAAGAAATAACCGCTTAGACCCAGGCGGATTTTTTTTGAATTGACCACTTATATTTCTTTTTGGATAATCAACAGTAATTTTGGAAATGCAGTGAAGCCGGCATCGGTGTTCAGGTGACCGCCGTTGGGAATTATTTCGGGCATTATTTTGAGATCGTCGGCCAGGGACTTTAATGTCGCTTGCGGAACGTAGGGATCGTCGTCGCCGTAAATAACAAACGCTTTGCCTAAATTTTGTTTTATTTTGCCAAAATTAATAGTTCTCTCTTTTAAAAAGTAGTCATTTATTTGGGCGCCGTAGTCGGACGCAAAACCGGAAACCGAGACGAGCGCCTTGATCGGCGTTTGCTCAATGAAATCCAGAGCGGTCACCACGCCCAGAGAATGGCCTACAATAATCAGATCGGCCGGAGCGACATCCTTAACCAGTTGTGAAACTGAACGCAGCCAGGTTTTCCTATCCGGCTGCTCGGCATCGGGCAGAGTGGGCATAATAACATGGTGACCAATCTTTGTGAGTTCGTCTGCCAGCCACCCCTCCCAATGAATCCTGGCCCGCCCGCCAATCCCATGCAAAATAAGTGTTGTCATATACTTTGTAATTTTTAAGTCTTACATAAAAAAACTGAACATTTTACTCATGTTCAGCGCGCTATCTTTAGTATTCCGTGCTTCCCGGTCCGAATTCTGTATTGCCCGCCGGTCCAATGCCCCAAGGCTGGAAATCGTCAACGGTTTGCCTATTGAGATCCTCTTGTTCATTAAAATTTGCCATGATTTGGGCTTGTCGCTCTAAGCTCGCGCTACTGGGAACATTGGTACCAGTAGCCGGATTTGCAGTTCCGCTGATTTTAGCAACTCGGAGCGTGTTTGCTATATTTGGAAGTATTGTGGCCCCATCCGTTTGGTCGAGGTTAACAATCAGCATTACTCCGGTGCTATCATCGAGTTGATAAGACGCGACTCCGATATTTAGGTTGTTGTAAAGGGAGCTGGTGCCCCAAGCTTCAACAGCAACCTTGCCGTTTACCATACCATTTTGCGAATCATCAACGCCCTCGGGAAACCGGGAGAGGGTTGCTTTTTGGCAGTCCATTGTGTGCGGATTTTGATAATGTACTATGTATATATAACCTCCCTGAAAACTCATCTTATACTGGTTGAAGGCGTTACCATTATCGGATCCAGTTGTAGTGGTCGGTGTCATAATAAGAAAACCGCCACCCGTATCAAACTCGACCGTATACGGGCCAACAACACCTATCGATCCATTGGCGCTAGCACTTTGGCACAATAAAACCAATATTAATAGCGTCGTTATCCAATACGCTTTTCTCATTTAACTCACCTAATATGTGCTTCGGGATTCAATAACCCCGTTTTTATATGGTAAAACAAAATATTAAATTTGCAAGGATGTCCAAGCCAATAATCGTATCAGCTGCCCCTCCCAATGAATCCCCGCCCGCCCGCCAATTCCATGCAAAATAAGTGTTGTCATATTCAGTAGTTGATTTTAACAAAAAACTGCTTCCAAGGAAACAAATAATAAAAAAGGAAATTTTTCAATTTCTTTGGATGGGACACTGGAAGGTCCAGTTTTGGCTTTTGAAGACTTGGCGCATTTTTGGCGTCTGTCCATACTTGGGCTTTGCGCCATGGGTATTTCCGATTCTATGTCGGACTGTATATAAAAAAACGAGGGAGCTCTTAAGATAAGCAACCCTCAAAAATTATGACTGCTGTCCGGCCAATTCCTCGTATTTGGCGGTGATGTATGCCAAGCTGTAGTCAGACAAGCGATCATAGGCCTTCATGAACAGATGGCTCTGTTCGGACAGTGAAGAACCGACATTGATCGCTCGGATTCCCAAGCCGACATCGAATTCATCCAACCTGGCCATCATGACGATGGCCAATATCGGGTCTGATTCGGCCCTGATCGACTTGACCAAATCTCTAGCCTCTGCCTCGCAAACCTCGGTGAATTTTTTTAGCTTGCTGGGATTTGCTTTTGCCTTGGTCTCGTTTAATCCCGCTTCCGCGAGAAGACCGCGACGTGTCATATGCTCCGGTCTGATTTGGCAAACATCGTTGTAGCCGACATTAGCCCGGTGGACGAGGATCCAGGTCAGAGCTGTTTCCAGGTGAATCGATCTTTTTTTAGAGTGCTCGCGGGCCCGGTTGACCATCTTTTTGGCCATAGCCAATGCCTGTTCTTTCATCACATCCATTTCTTTAGCTTTGATCTCCTTGCGTTCTTCCTCGGCTTTTTGCAGCAGGTCTTTCAGCTCGTCTCGGTTGACCACCGGAAGGATCATTTCCCCCATGTATCCAGTCTCAATTTCGGATTTCTTGTGGTTGATTACAATGTGGGCATGGCCCTTGGCAATGACCATGCAGGCATAATTGATAATATATGACATGCCCGGATAATCCATATCGCCGGTAGCGCCCTGAATCTTGCCGGACTGCAGGCTGATGTTAATGATGGCATCAATCTCATGGAGAATAATGCAGACTTGGCCTTCGTCAATGAAATTCATGATAGCGCCAATGTCTGTGGCGTTCAGATCGCCGAAGCCGACTCTGTCTCCATCCTGGTTATATAAAACGGCGTTTTTGATCACTAAACTGTGATAAGATCGCCGCTGGCCTTCATTAAAACCTAGCTCATTTTTAAACGACTGCGCATTTAACCTCACATTTTCACCCATCATGATTATGCTATATTAAAAAATATTTGTCAAGATTAAGGTTTTTCGAAATTCGGACTGTAATTAAAAAAAATGGAAATTTTTCAATTTCCTTGGATGAGTTGCTTAAAGGTCCAGCTTTGGCGTTCGAAGACTTGGCGCATCTTTGGCGTCAGGTCAAATTCGAAGAAACCGTCACGGCAGGATAGGCAAATTTCAAAATCGCTTGGTTCCCAGGCGAACGTGGCTCCGCAATCGCAGACATTGCTTATCAACGATATATGCCGGCCGCATTTGGCGCAATAGAACGCCACGCTAAAGCTCGCGTTTTTAAGGTGGCTGGCAATAATTCCGTCACGCAGTTCCA
>Ga0182027_10001371_pt1 | contig 40935 bp, 31 predicted proteins | sample 712E1DmetaG_FD_121300 | JGI IMG/M metagenome (GOLD analysis project Ga0182027, IMG submission 121300) | Permafrost microbial communities from Stordalen Mire, Sweden - 712E1D metaG (Illumina Assembly) | ecosystem: Environmental > Terrestrial > Soil > Wetlands > Permafrost | place: Sweden...
GGTGATCAAATATATAAATCGACCGTTGGAGGTGGTAATAATTATATGAATTGGAGCACGTTTGGTGTTCCTCCCGCTAACCTGCCATGTAGGGATGTTGCCCACTGGCAGATTATTGTCGACTATTATAATCCGGATCATATCTGGGTGGGAACTGGTTGGTGTGGTGTTTATTCTGTAAACACATTAACCAATACATGGACTTCCATACCTTGCCCAGGCGGGATTTTTACAATGGCGCAAGATAAGGAGAATTATGGCCTGTATTTTTCTTTTTACGATGGGGTATACTACCTTGAAAATGGTTCTACAACTCTTGTCAAATACGACGGGAACCTCCCAAATGTTCCTGTCTCTGAAATCAGGATAAATGATAAAACAGGGCAGATAGTGGCAGGTACTTATGGCAGAGGGGCATGGCAAGCGCCCCTGGCTTGTAATTCTACAGGGAGTGCATCAAGCGACATCACATTAACCGGTCCGCTTATGGATCAATACAAGTTTGCATCAAATTCCATTACCTGCACAGGTTCGGTTATAAATACGGCCCATGTAATATTGCGGGCAGGGAACAGGATCGACTTTAATCCTGGATTTAGCACTGCTACCAATGGTATCTTAAATGCTTATGTTTTACCTTGCGGATCTTTGCCGCAAAATTTAGCTGTTCAAAGCAAACAAGCTGATGATAATATCAGTACGAATACTGAAAAAGAACCGGAAGCAATATCGGAATCAGAGGGTATTCGGGTTTACCCCAATCCAAGTACCGGCATAGTTACTGTTGAAGTAAAAACAGACGATCTAAGCAATGCACAAATTGAAGTATACGATTTGCAAGGCAGAATGATCCAGCGTCAACAGGTATCATCTGCTGAAACGAGTATCGATTTACAAGATAAGAAAGGCATGTTTATTATCCGGGTAGAAACCTATAATAAAGTGTTTAACTCAAAAATAATTGTGAATTAAATCGGGTACCAATATTCAAATAATTAAGAGCTGCCCGAAATTTATTTTGGGCAGCTTTTTTTAAAAAAACAAAAGCATTGAATAAATGTGCCGTCAGGCACAGAATATGGGTAGCGAATTGCCTAAGACCTGTTATTCTGTCCCGAACGGGACAGAATTTCTAACTTGCAACTCATTTGCTACCCATATTTAATCCCTAACGGGATTTGTTTTACTACCTAACGGCATTTACAAAATGCATTTAAAGAATTCATTCTCTATAATTCATGTTTCGTCCTCCTTGCTCATAAAATAAAACCGCGATTTCATTTATTGGTATAATTCTTTGGTATCCAACACGATCCAATGATTTATATTTTCACTTCATTTTTTATCTTTAGGGGGTTATTCGAAATTTAAAATGCAGGAAGCGTTATTACATTATATCTGGGGCAACTCGTTATTCGATGATATTGAATATACTGCCGATACCGGCGAAAAAATAAAAATACTTAAGCCGGGAAGTCATAATCATGATGGCGGCCCCGATTTTACAAATGCCAAAATATTTATTGATGAAACATTATGGGCAGGGAATGTTGAAATACACATAAAATCATCAGACTGGCAGAATCATGGACATCATAACGATGCAGCTTATGATAATGTAATTATCCATATCGCTGAAAATATCGACAGCACATGTATTAGTAATTCCGGGAGGTGGATACCAAGTATTCAACTCAACTACAATAGGCAAATTGAATATAAGTACAATAAGCTGGTGAATTCCCTTGGACTCATTGGCTGCTCAGATTCTTTGGGCAGACTGGACAGGTCATTGCTAACATTTTGGTTAAGCGCCCTTGCAATTGAACGTTTGTATTCCAAGACCCTGATTATTATGAACACCCTTTCAAATTCGGGGAATAGTTGGGAGGACGCTTTTTATATTCACCTGGCAAGAAGCTTCGGTCTTAAGATTAATTCAGTCCCATTTGAAATGTTGGCAAAATCAACACCCCTTAAAATATTATTAAAACACTGCAATAATCTTACCCGGTTGGAAGCATTGATATTCGGACAAGCCGGATTTCTTGACGGCAAACCTGTGGATTCATATCATTCACTTCTTCAGAAGGAGTACCGGTTTTTAAAAAATAAATACAGCCTCAAAAGTATTGAAGTCTACCTTTGGAAATTTCTCAGGCTTCGACCTTTTAATTTCCCTACTATTCGTCTTGCTGAATTCAGTTCCCTTATCTTTAATTCAAAAAATCTGTTTTCTGTGACGCTTGATTGCCAAAATTCGAACCAGTTATATGAAATTTTCAGGTATCAGGTAAGCGACTATTGGAAAAACCATTATACATTTGGAAACGCGTCAATGGAAAAAGAAAAATTTGTTGGACACCAAACAATAGATTCAATTATTATTAATGTTATTATACCTTTCATGTTTATTTACGGAGGTCAAAAGAATAATCAGGAATTAAAAGAGAGGGCTATCAGGCTGTTGGAGGAGATAGTTCCTGAAAATAACAATATTATCAGGAAATGGAAAGCATTCAATATTGAACCAAGACATGCTGCAGATTCTCAGGCGCTTTTGCAACTCTCACTTGAATATTGTGCTAAGAAGAAGTGCCTCGACTGTCAGATTGGAAATCTAATACTCAGAAAAATTCAGGTATGAACCGCGAAACTTACAGGAATCTTTATATAGCAATCGGTCTGTTGATAGGGGTTGTTACAATTGGAGTTTTAGGGTACATATTCATTGAAGGTTTTACTTTTACGGAAGCCTTCTTCATGACGATTATAACGGTCGCCACGGTTGGTTTCCGCGAAGTTCATCCACTCTCAACCTTCGGCATGTATTTTACTGCATTCCTTATCATATTCAGTTTTGGTATATTTGCCTATGCTGTTTCTACCTTTACCAGGTATATAGTGGATGGGACATTGGGTCATTATTATAAAATCAGAAAAGTGAAAAACAAAATCCAAAATCTTAAAAACCATGTCATAATCTGCGGATATGGTCGCAATGGAAAACAAGCCGCACAGGAATTATTAGAGCATCATGCTCATATCGTCGTTATTGAGCGAAAACAGGATGCAACAGAACGGATACCTGAAACGCCAAACCTGTATTACATTCAGGGTGATGCCACACGTGATGAGGTACTTGAGATGTGCCGGATTGATCGGGCAAGAGCATTGATATCAACACTGCCCGTTGATGCGGACAATCTTTTTGTCGTTCTTACTGCACGTGAAATGAACCCTAAACTTACCATCATCAGCCGTGCTTCCAGTGAACAGTCGGATGCAAAATTAAGACGTGCCGGTGCATCCAGTGTTATAATGCCCGATCGTATAGGAGGACAGCGAATGGCAAAACTCGTTACACAGCCCGATGTAGTGGAATTTCTTGATTTTCTGATGCTACAAAGTTCTGAAAATGTAGCCCTCGCCGAAATCAGTTGTGAAAAGATGAATTCCTATTTTGAAGAAAAATCCATTCGTGAACTGGATGTTCGGAATGAGTCGGGCGCTAATATTATAGGTTTGAAACGATCTGACCGAACATTTATAATTAATCCATTACCGGAAGTTATTTTGTCGTTAACTGATAAATTATTTGTATTGGGAACCAAACATCAGATTTCGCGGTTCAAAAAAATTCTTGCCGAAGGGGAAGATGCTTAAATTCAAAGTTTAATTATTAATACGAATTAAGAGTTCTGCAATTCTATTCACTCAAAGGAGCTAAATTAATTGACTTTGCGTGCTTTGCGTAATTCTCTTTGCGGCCTTTGCGGTTAAATTTGATTTGCTCAATTTAACGCTTAATTCGCATTTTTATAATAATTGTTTTGCTTTAATACATGCGTCGACATGAATCAAACTAAGATCAAATGAAAGAAATATTGGTAATTTTAGGTCATCCTTCTGGAAACAGTTTTAATCATGCTATTGCAGAAACAGTTATAAACAAACTTACATGCTCCGGTTATAAGGTTTTGTTTCATGATTTATACAAAGAAAATTTTGATTCAGTTTTGCTGGAAAACGAAATTCCAAAAAATGGAGTATGTTCTGAAAAAATAATAAAGCATTGCAATGAATTGAAAGAATGCGAAGGTATTATTGTTATACATCCGAATTGGTGGGGGCAACCACCTGCCATTGTAAAAGGCTGGATCGACAAAGTTTTTAGACCCGGAATTGCATATGAATTCCTTGATGGTGACAATGGGGAAGGAATTCCGGTAGGACTTTTAAGAGCTAAATTTGCAATTGTTTTCAATACTTCGAATACGAGTATGGAAAGAGAGGATTTGATTTTCAACGATCCTTTGGAAACAATTTGGAAAAATTGCATTTTTGGTTTATGTGGCGTTCAGAATTTTTATCGCAAAATATTTAATATAATAATTACCAGTACTGAAGAAATAAGAAAAGATTGGCTGGCTGAAGTTGAAATGATAGTTGAACAGTTTTGTCCAATCAAGTAGGTATTTAAAGACTATCATTTCTCTAAGGTTTAAAGAAAATTGCAATTGGTTTGTTATATTATAAAAAATCTCTATTTTTGCAAACCTATTTTTGGGATAATAATAATTTATTGATTTTATGTATTTAGCAGCTGAAAAAAAATCAGAGATTTTCGGTCAGTACGGAAAGTCTAATTCGGACACTGGTTCTCCCGAAAGCCAGATTGCCCTGTTTTCCCACCGTATTCGCCACCTTACCGAGCACCTGAAATTGAACAAAAAAGATTTCAGCACACAACGTGCATTGCTTAAACTGGTCGGTAAGCGTAGGAGATTATTGGATTATTTGAGAAAAAGGGATATCGAAAGATATCGGGCAATCATAAAGGTTTTAGACCTCAGAAAGTAAAACTTTAAAAGGCAATTGAAAAAGTTGCCTTTTTTCTTTTATAAAAAGAGGGGTATCTTTGTTACGGTTCATCAAACATAAAAAAATCAAAATACATACAAGTCCGATCTATTTATAATGAAACGAAATAGGTCGTGATTAACAGGATTAATTCACTTAATTGGGTTTAAAAAATGTACAAATCAATTGTCAAAACTATTATTCTGGCCGATGGAAGAACAATAGAAATCGAAACCGGAAAATTGGCAAAACAAGCCGACGGTTCAGTAGTTGTTAAGCAGGGAAATACGATGTTATTGGCCACTGTTACATGTGCTAAAGAAGCTAAAGAAGATACTGATTTTATGCCGCTGTCGGTAGAATATAAAGAAAAATATGCATCTGCAGGTCGCTTTCCGGGTGGATTTATGAAACGCGAATCACGAGCCGGTGACTACGAAATACTGATTTCCCGGTTAATTGACAGGGCGCTGCGTCCTTTGTTCCCGGATGATTTTCATGCTGAAGTTTTTGTAACGGTCATGTTAATTTCTGCTGAAAGTGATATAATGCCTGATGCACTGGCCGGCCTTGCCGCTTCAGCTGCCCTTGCAGTATCAGACATTCCTTTCAATGGTCCGATTTCAGAAGTGCGCGTTGCGCGTATCAACGGACAATTAAAAATTAATCCTACTTTTTCAGAAGTAGCTACAGCTGATTTGGATATTATCGTTGCAGCAACAAAAGATAATATTCTGATGGTTGAAGGAGAAATGGATGAAGTTTCTGAAGCAGAAATGCTCGCAGCTATTAAGTTTGCTCATGAAGAAATAAAGAAACATTGCCAGGTTCAGATGGAACTTACTGCCGCCGTTGGAAAAACTGAAAAAAGAACCTATTCTCATGAAGTCAATGACGAAGAATTGAAAAAAGCTATTTGGGACAAAACATACGATGCTGTTTACAAAGTTGTAAAAACTATACCTGGTAAACATGACAGGCATGATGCTCTTGAAACCATAAAATCCGAATTTTCAAATTGGTATGCATCAAGCCTGACTGATGAGGAAGAGCTTAATGAAATGCTTGTTAGTCGCTATTTTCATGACGTTGAAAAGAAAGCTGTACGAACACTGATCCTCAATGAGAAAATCAGGGTCGACGGTCGCAAAACAGATGAAATACGTCCTATCTGGAGTGAGGTCGATTATCTACCCGCAGCTCATGGTTCAGCTATATTTACCCGTGGTGAAACTCAATCCCTCACTACCATTACTCTTGGCACAAAAATGGATCAGAAAATGATCGACGAGGTGCTTATCAAAGGGACTGAAAAATTTGTACTTCACTATAATTTTCCACCCTTTTCAACAGGCGATGCTAAAGCATCCCGTGGAATCAGCCGTCGTGAAATAGGGCATGGAAATCTTGCGTTTCGTGCTCTTAAAAGAATAATACCTACAGAGAATCCTTATGCAATACGTGTAGTTTCAGATATATTAGAATCAAACGGATCTTCATCGATGGCCACGGTTTGTGCTGGAACATTAGCTCTTATGGACTCCGGAGTGAAAATTAAAAAGCCGGTTTCCGGTATTGCCATGGGTTTAATTACCGATATGGAAACAGGTAAATATGCAATTCTTTCTGATATCCTTGGTGATGAAGACCATTTGGGAGACATGGACTTTAAAGTTGCCGGAACAAAGGATGGAATTACTGCTACACAGATGGATATTAAAGTTGACGGACTTTCATATGAAACCCTCGAAGCTGCTCTTGCTCAAGCTAAAAATGGAAGGTTGCATATTCTGTCAAAAATGATGGAAACATTATCAGAAGCTCGTCCCGATTATAAACCTCACGTACCCAGAATTGAGAAAATTATCATTCCTAAAGAAATGATAGGTGCCCTTATCGGTCCAGGAGGCAAGGTAATACAGGAAATTCAAAATACAACTGGCGCTACTATTATTATCGAAGAAGTTAATGGTACAGGTGTTGTGGATGTTTTTGCTTCGGATAAAGCAGTGATTGAAGCAGCCCTTCGACGTATCAGGGCAATTGTTGAGGTTCCGGAAATCGGAAAGATATACAAGGGAAAGGTTAAATCAATCGTTAGTTTTGGCGCTTTTGTTGAAGTGCTTCCCAATAAAGACGGACTTTTACATATTTCCGAAGTGGATTGGAAAAGAATTAATAATGTGGAAGATGTTCTTAAAGTGGGTGAAGAAATTGAAGTAAAACTGATTGATATAGATTCCAAAACCGGTAATTTGAAATTATCGAGAAGGGCATTAATGCCTAAACCGGAAAATAATCCTCCTAAAAGTGATTCTTAAAAAAGAAGAAATTTGATGTGATTTGACTTTTTATTATACAATTGAAATATTAAAAGGGGGGAAAAATATTTTATTTTAAAAGGCAAGGACTGTCAGTCTTTGCCTTTTAAATATCTGATTTAATGATCGTTAATAATAATTAATTGAGATAAATGCAAATGTGAATATATGAAATTGTTGATTATTTTAATAATTAACCGCATTGATTACGAGGCAGTTTTCTATTTTTTGTTAATTTAGCATTATTATTAAGACTAAATAAAGTAGTTTGTTTTTATTGAAAACATTAGTAAATTTGTATAATAGCAAAGAATCAAAGTAGATACCAGCAAAATTAAATTATAAAATAAATAATTAGTATATCATGAAAAAACTTAAACTGAACCTGTTAACACTTGGTGTTGCAAGCATCATCCTTATCAGTTGTGGGGGTTTAAACAAAATGGTTGAAAACTCTAAAACTGTTAAATACGAAGTACAACCATCTCCTTTGGAAACAAATGGCGGTGAAGTTGCAGTAACCATCAAAACCAAATTTCCTGAAAAATATTTTAATAAAAGTGCTGTGGTAACTGCCACGCCTATTTTGAAATATGAAGGTGGTCAAACAGAATTTGAACCAACTATTTTACAAGGGGAAAAAGTAAAAGCAAATAATAAAGTTATTGCTTATGCTGGTGGTGATTATACCTTTACAGGTAAAATTCCTTACAAACCGGAAATGCTGAAATCAGAACTTGTTGTTGATATGAGCGCTCGTATTAAGGATAAAACTCCTGTTGAAATTAAAGGAATCAAAATAGCAGATGGTGTAATTGCAACTTCTACACTTGTAAAAATTGATCCTAAAGCAGTACTTGTTGGAGATAAATTCCAGAGAGTAACACCAGATAGCTACAATGCGGAAGTTCTTTATTTAATAAATCAGGCTGATTTAAGAAATACGGAATTGAAAAAAGACGACGTTAAAAAATTCAATGATAATATGGCAGCTGCTTCAAAAGCAGGTGACAAGGTTGCTATAAAAGGTGCTAAGATCTCTTCTTATGCATCACCAGACGGTCCAATGACATTGAATGAAAAACTTTCCAATAAACGTGGTGGCACTGCAGAAAAATACCTTTTAAGCGAACTTAAAAAATTAAAAGTTCAGGGTTATGATGTACAGGGTTTCCTTAATACAGTTGTTACAGCTGAAGATTGGGATGGCTTTAAAAAACTAATGGAAGCATCAAGTATTCAGGATAAAGAATTGGTTCTTCGCGTTCTTTCAATGTATTCTGACCCTGCTGTAAGAAATAAAGAAATAAAAAATATTTCTGAAGCTTTTGGCGAAATAAAAACTAAGGTTCTTCCGCAACTTAGACGTTCTCAGATGTCAGTCAATATTGACAATATTGGATATTCTGATGATCAGATCAAGGCCCTTGCTCAATCAAAACCAGATACTTTAAAACTGGAAGAAATTTTATATGCTGCTGCTTTAACAACAGATTTGAGTGATAAAGCTCGCATCTATGAAGCCGCTTCAAAGAAATTTCCAAATGAATTCAGACCTAAAAACAATTTAGGGTATGTTTATCTGCAAATGGGCAAAACTGCAGATGCTAAAGCTGCTTTCGAAGCTGCTAAAGCTATAGAGAACAATGATGTTGTTAAAAACAATCTTGGCGCTATCGCTCTTATGGATGGTGATATGACTACTGCTGAAGGTCTTTTCACTTCTGCAATGGGTGCCGGAGATGTTGTTAACTATAATCTTGGAATCATTAAGATCAAACAAGGTGATTATCCTGCAGCTGTAAATTATTTTGGAAATAAACCTTCATTTGACGCTGCTCTTGCTCAACTTCTGAATAAAGATGCTGACAAGGCTCTTTCAACTCTTGGAGAATTGGGTGAATCAAAAGATGCAATGGTTTACTACTTAAAAGCAGTTACCGGCGCACGTAGTGGTAAAGAAGATATCGTTCTTAATAATCTTCGCAGAGCTGTAGAACTGGATGCTTCTTTAAAAGCATATGCTAAAAAAGATGCTGAATTTCTTAAATATTCTGCTAACGAAGGATTTACTGCTATAGTTCAATAATAAGTTACAATATTTAATATTTCAAAAGCGGCAATTAATCATTAATTGCCGCTTTTTTCGTGATACTCAAATTTCAAAAACCCCGCCTGAATGAATTCTTTCATTCAGGTGGGGTTTTTGAAATTTGTAAGTTGAACGATCTTAACGAAGTGATTTCATGAGGAAGCTTTAGCTGACTCATAATCCCGATAGTGTCGCTTGTCAGCCGGGTAGTAATTCGCCGATTACAACCAGAATGGTGAAATTCTGTTTTAATACGTCCACAGTCACTTTGTGATAGTCTTTATCCATGCCGGTTCACCGCTAGAATATTCATAGTAACTTTATTTTATTGAACAATTCCCAAATTACAATGCCAGCACATACCGAAATATTTAACGAATGCTTTGTACCAAATTGCGGAACTTCAATTGCAAAATCGCACAAATCAACTACGGCCTGTTCCACGCCCCTTACCTCATGACCAAATATCAGGGCATATTTTTCATTTTTTTCAGGTAAAAAATTCTTGAGCAATATACTTTTGTTTGTCTGCTCAACTGCAATAATCTTAAACCCTTCGCTTTTTAAATATTGTATTGCCGAAATGGTTTCATAAAAATATTTCCATTGAACCGATTCGGTGGAGCCCAAAGCTGTTTTATGAATATCTTTATGGGGTGGTGTGGCAGTAATTCCACATAAATAGACTGCATCTGCCAGAAATGCATCGGATGTACGAAATACTGACCCAATGTTATGCATACTTCGTATATTGTCCAGAACTATAACATATGGCAGTTTTTTTAATTGTTTAAACTCATCAATGTTAGGTCTGTCTAACTCTTCGTTTAGGAGTTTTTTCATTATTTTACTGAATTTTCGATATTGAAAATAGCATAATAGTTCGCCAAAATTAAACACAATAACTATTTTGAGGGTTATATACTAATAAAAATGACTTATTTTAGTAATTATCATATCAAAAGCAGATTCGAATGAATATCCATGAATATCAAGGGAAAGAGCTCCTGGGCATACAAGGAGTAAAAGTGCCTTTTGGAATCGTAGCATTTACTGCAAAAGAAGCCCGCCAAGCAGCAGAGGAAGTAAAAAGTAAAACAGGGACCGATACCTGGGCAATTAAAGCCCAAATTCATGCAGGCGGCAGAGGTAAAGGCGGCGGAATTAAAATTGCAAAATCATTAGACGAAGTCGAAGCACTTGCTTCAAAGATTATCGGGATGGATCTTGTAACACCACAAACAGGACCATTAGGGAAAAAAGTAAATAAAGTGCTGGTTGAACAAGGAATATATTATCCCGGGAAAAGCGAAATCAAAGAATATTATATGAGTATACTGCTTGACCGGGCAGTTGGAAGGGATGTCATAATATACTCTCGTGAAGGAGGGGTAGAAATTGAAACTGTCGCCGAAAAGAATCCTGACCTGGTCTTTAAAGAAGAAATTGATCCGGGAATCGGTCTGCAAGCATTTCAAACGAGAAAAATAGCATTTAACCTGGGTTTGGATGGCAAGTCATTTCATGAAATGACTGAATTCATATTCAAATTATATGCGGCATATCAAAATTGCGATGCGTCTTTGTTAGAAATTAATCCTCTGATTAAGACATCGGATGATTTAATAATAGCTGCTGATGCTAAAATTGATCTGGATCAGAATGCCTTCTTTCGTCATCCGGAATATATAGATTTAATTGATCCGGCTGAAGAAAACCCGGCGGAGGTAAAAGCATCCCAACATGGCTTAAATTTTATTAAACTTGATGGAGATGTTGGTTGTATGGTCAATGGCGCTGGTTTAGCAATGGCAACTATGGATATTATTAAATTGTCAGGTGGCGCGCCTGCTAATTTCCTCGATGTGGGAGGAAATGCAAATGCAGTTACGGTTGAAGCCGGATTCAGAATAATTCTTGAAGATCCTGCTGTAAAAGCCGTTCTTATTAATATTTTTGGTGGAATTGTCCGCTGTGACAGAGTTGCCCAAGGGGTCGTCGACGCATACAAAGCGATTGGTAATATTAAGGTTCCGGTGATTGTTAGATTGCAAGGTACAAATGCAGAAGAGGCTAAGAAACTTATTGATAATTCAGGACTAAAAGTGAAATCGGCCATAACATTTCGGGAAGCTGCAGATATTGTTAAGGAATCCTTTTCTAAAATATAAAGACCTCCTCCTAATGACTCGAAAAATTCACCTTGCGGTGGGTTCCATCGCAAAATGGCATGTTGTTGGAATGTCCGCAACGACAAAAAGAAGCCATTTTCATTTGCCTTAATTCACTGCCATCTGAGCCAATTATTTTAAATTCCCCCTTTACAATGAGCGGGCCATCTTTCATGATCCTTACTTCTGCTGCCTTTGTTTCAATCTGATGTGTGAGTTCAGGTTTATTGTCGGACGTAGGTATGGACTCTGTAATTCTTTCTTTATTCCATTTATAGGTAAGAGCAGACGTTGGACATAAATCTACCACCCTGATAATTTCCTGAGTAGTTGAGCCTTTCATATTAATCCATGGACGCTTGCGAGGATTGAAAACTTCAATCAATTCTCGGTAACATGTTGTTGCATGTATACATTTAGAAGGCTTCCAGGATACTGTAATCTCATCATTTGTATATTCCCTGTCGTTACTGCCTGTTCTTTCATTATCCATTGTATTCTGTCTTTATTTTTTACTGCCTGCGAATATATTTTTAATTTGATATTTATATACATAACAAACCAATAATATATAATTTCGTTTAATCTGTATGCAAAATATGGTATAGAAATTGAATATTTCTTTTTGCGAGAGGTTTACTAAAGTGAAAAAATTATATTTCCTTACATTGGCTATGTCGCTTTTATCGTCGATTCTTAAAGCCCAGGATACAATAAACCTTATCGGTAATCATGAGCTTTATTTGGTTATACAAAAAAATGGCGATACGATACTGACTTCAAATATTAAGGAAGTTTTTGTTTATCCAAAACCCCGGTTTACTTCAAAACGGGATATGAGAAGGTATGACCGACTTTATCATAATGTTTTGAAAGTTTATCCCTATGCAAAGATGGCAGGTGAAAAATATAGGATCGTATCAGCCCATCTTTTAACCCTGAAAACCGAAAAAGAAAAAAAAGAATACATCAGTGAGGTTGAAGCTGATATCAAGGACAAATATGAGGATGGTCTTAAACAGCTAACTATTACTCAGGGAAGGATTTTACTGAAGCTAATTGATCGTGAAACTGGTGAAACCTCATATGCTATCTTAAAAGACTATAAAAACTCCTTTTCAGCGATATTCTGGCAGGCTCTGGCAAGAATATTCGGACACAACCTGAAATCTGAATTCGACCCGGAAGGAGAGGATAAGCTGCTAAATGAGATATTAATTCAGATAGAAAACGGACAAATATAATTATATCGAAAATATATAATCCACTCTCTAACATGCCCCGAATTTTTATCGGAATTAAAATAAAGGTTCAAAGAAAAATCATAGAAATTGGTGACGAACTCAGGCATCAATTGAAAAATAGTAACATTACCTGGATGGACCCAGCTAATCTTCATCTTACACTTAAATTTCTGGGCGAAATTGAACCATTTTATCTTAACTCTATTTCTGCTTTAATCGAAGATACACAATTAAGATACTGTGCATTTAAGTTAAAAATCGGACGACTGAATTATTTTGGAACTGAACTACAACCCCGGGTAATACTGTTTGAAATTGAGCACAATCCAATTCTAACTTCACTACAGAAAAGTATTGATGAATCCCTGGCAGCACTTGGATTTGAAATGGAACACAAAAAATATAACCCACATCTTACACTTGGCCGCATAAAACATCTTAAAGATCTGGTTGCTTTCAAAGCATCTCTGGAAAAAAACAAATTTTATGAGGAAGTTATTGATGTAAAGGAATTTCAACTGTTTGAGAGCATTCTTAGGAAAGAGGGCCCTGTATATAAAGAATTGAAGATTTATAAGTTGAATAATTAGGAAAACTTTACAAAAAATGTTGATTAAGAAATAGAACCGTTGGAAAAAGAATATGAACGGGGTTTTAAATACCCTTTCTTTTAAAAATAATGAGTAAAGTATAGATCATTATTTTAAAATCGACGTAAAGTGACATATTTTCAATGTAAAGTAAGTCATATTTCATACGTTTGATCATTTGATCAACATTTTCGGCATAGCCATATTTTACCTGCCCCCAAGATGTAATTCCGGGTTTTACTTTTAATAATTGAATATAATGGGGTGCTTTTTGAATGATCTGATCAATAAAATGTTTGCGTTCAGGCCGTGGGCCAACAAGGGACATTTCGCCTCTTAGAACATTGAAAAAATTAGGTATCTCGTCAAGGCGCATCCGTCTCATAAATCGTCCGAAATTAGTGACTCGCTTATCTTCTTTCGACGATAGTTCAGGTCCGTTCAATTCAGCTCCTACAAGCATGGACCGGAATTTAAAAATATTGAAGGGTTTACCATTTCGACCAATTCGCTCTTGCTTATAAAAAATGGATCCTTTTGACGAGAATTTAACCCCTATTGTACAGAAAAGGAAAATAGGTGAAGTAAGAATCACAGCAAAAAGTGACCCAATAATATCAATAAATTGCTTAAAATTTTCCTGGAGAGGGGGCATTAAATTGTGAGAGACTTCAACCAGCGGAGTCCCGAAAATCGCCGTCATCTTTACTTTCCCGGTAAAGATTTCATACATACCAGGAATGGTTTTAATAATTACATCGCTATCTATTAATAAATTCAGAATTCGCTCAATACTGCTGTGTTCAGTGTATTCGAGCGCAATTATTACTTCGGAGATATTATGCTCTTTGATAATCTCTTTAATTTTATCAATATAACCTAAATGTTTAAGCCTTCCGGAAAGAAGATAACCATTACCGTTCTGAACACTTACAAAACCGACAAGAATATTACCTGTACTATGATTTTGGCTATCCATATCATCACAAACTTCTATGGCCTTTTCATTTCCACCAATAATAATCGTATTGAACCCAAGAAGACCCTCATGAATTTTATGTGTTGTAAGGGTTGTTAAAATTAATCGCGGGAAATAGGTAAATATGAATTGCAAACTGTACAGGACGATAAAAGATGTATAATAGTTAGAATAAGCTTTAACTTGATCGTCCAGGATAAATACAAAGAATAAAACCAGCACTCCTATAAAAGTAATGCGTATAGTATACCAAAGTTCTGCAAGTCTTGATTTACGAAAAACATCCCGATAGTATCCTGATGCATAATTTAGGATCAGCCAGAATAAGGGGATTAGAATTAAACCCATATAAAAATTTCGGCCCAATTCAACCGGGATCTTGTATCCAAATTTGAGGGGTTCAACCGAAATTTTTCGATAAACATAAAAACTACCCCAGGCAAGGGTTGCCGAGAATATGTCAGATAATAAATATTTTGCGCGCTGAATCTTTTGATTCATAATCTTCACAAGAAAGCCTCTATTACGATCCGACAAATATAGAAATAATGTCTTACTCTGTATCTCATATTTTAGTATTTCCGTTTTTTATTATTTTGTTTGCAGATTGATTAAAGGAATAATTACTTTACATATTATTTATGCGTAGAATTTGTGATCAATGATTTAAATTTTTAATGGAAGATACTTATCTGCATAAGGGTTTAAGAAAAAAACTCGTTGAGGAGCTGGAAGTCAGAGGGATTAATGATAAAAGGGTTTTGAAGGCAATAAATAAAGTTCCCCGTCACCTTTTTATGGACAGCAGTTTTGTCCATTTTGCATACAGGGACCAGGCTTTTCCTATTGCTGCAAATCAAACCATTTCACAGCCTTATACAGTTGCGTTTCAAACGGAATTATTGGAGATTCATAGCGGTGATAAAATACTGGAAGTCGGAACAGGATCTGGTTATCAGGCAGCAATCCTGATCGAAATGGGGGCACAGGTTTACACCATTGAAAGACATAAAGTATTGAACCTTACTTCACAATCACTTTTAACTGAATTGGGCTACAGGCCTAAATTTTTCTATGGCGATGGTTTTGATGGGTTACCGACTTATTCTCCCTTCGATAAAATAATTATTACTGCAGCAACTGCTGAAATTCCTGATATACTTTTAAATCAGCTTAAAATTGGAGGTCGGATGGTTTTTCCTTTTGGTGAAAAAAATGTGCAGACAATGAAAGTAATTGTCAGAACTTCAGAAAAAGAATTTAGAACCTCGGAACATGGTTCGTTTATTTTTGTTCCCATGCTGAAAGGGAAAGAATAATACGTCAATTTAAAAACAGGATAATGATAAATATATCATCTTTTATTTTTAATTTTTTTCAGGAAAATACGTATATCTTAAGTGATGAAACAAGTCAATGTGTCATAGTTGACCCTGGTTTTAGTACAAAGATTGAAAAAAGGGAATTCAAGGATTTTATCACCTCTAAAAACTTAAATCCGGTTGGGGTAATAAATACACATTGCCATATCGATCATATTTTGGGATGTGCGGATCTTCAAAAAACCTATAATATCCCCTTCTATACTCACAAAAATGAACTCGATCTGCTTCAAAACGCCAAGGAATACGGAAAATTCTTCGGACTTGAAATTGACCATATTCCTCAACCCGACAAATTTCTCGATGAGGGTGATGAATATAAATTCGGGAATTCAACTTTATCAATTTTATGCGTTCCGGGTCACTCGCCAGGCAGTATATGTCTTTACAGTAAAAATGATAAATTCATTCTTACCGGCGATGTTCTCTTTAGAGGGAGTATTGGCCGCTCCGACTTGCCGGGCGGAGATTATGATACTTTGATTAAAAATATTAAAACGAAGATATTAATTTTGCCCAGAGAGGTTTCTGTATTTTCTGGTCATGGACCAAAGACAAACATTGGTCTTGAATTCGACACAAATCCTTTTCTAAAATAGCCTAAGTTGTTTAATTAAAAATTGTAAATATAATTTTATGTCAGTTGATAAATTTGTCAAACGCCACATTGGTTCAAATGATGAAGAAGTTTCTGAAATGTTAAAAATTATTGGCGTCAGTTCTCTCGATCATTTAATAGATAAAATTGTTCCAAATGATATTCGTTTAAGTCGACCCCTTAATTTGCCCGAGGGAGTGTCAGAATATGATTTTTTAAAACGAATTAAGAAAATTGCTTCCGGAAACAAGGTCTTTAAATCCTATATTGGTACTGGTTATTACAATACGATTTTCCCTACTGTAATTCAGCGGAATATTTTTGAAAATCCAAGCTGGTATACATCTTATACTCCTTATCAGGCTGAGATTTCACAAGGCAGATTAGAGGCATTGCTAAATTTTCAAACTGTTATTACTGATCTGACCGGCATGGAAATTGCAAATGCCTCACTTCTTGATGAGGCTACTGCAGCTGCTGAAGCTATGACAATGCTTTTTAATGCCCGTAAGAAGGAACATATTAAGGAGGGTAAGAACAGATTCTTCGTAGACAATAATATTTTTCCTCAAATTGCAGCAGTTTTAGAAACCAGGTCTGAACCATTAGGCATAGAACTTATTTATGGTTCCTATAAGGATATAATTTTGGATAATGGGTATTTTGGGGCAATTGTACAATACCCTGCCGGCGATGGATCAATCAGAGACTATGCAGATTTTGTTTCCAAAGCCCATGTAAATAATTGTGCTGTTGCTGTAACAGCAGATTTATTAAGTCTTATATTGCTTAGCCCGCCAGGAGAGTGGGACGCAGACGTGGTGATCGGATCAGCACAGCGATTTGGATTACCCATGGGTTATGGAGGACCTCACGCTGCTTTTTTTGCCACTAAGGAAGAATTTAAAAGGCATATTCCTGGCCGTATAATTGGAGTATCGAAAGATAAAAGAGGCAAAATTGCCTTGAGAATGGCACTGCAAACTCGTGAGCAACATATTAAACGGGAAAAAGCTACTTCCAATATATGCACGTCACAGGCACTATTGGCAATAATGGCTGGTATGTACGCGATTTATCATGGACCAAAAGGTCTTAAAAGAATTGCTCTCCATATTCACCAGATGGCAGCTCAATTGGAGAAGAAACTTTTAGAACTTCATTTAAAACAACTCAATGAAAATTTCTTCGATACGCTAAAAATTGAATTACCGGATCAACAAACGCTCAGGAATGTTAAAAAAATAGCTATTGAGAATGAGGTAAATCTACGATATTATGATGATGGCTGCATTGGCATTAGCATAGATGAAACGACCAATATTCAGGACGTTAACAAAATTATTGAGATATTCGCTGCAGCATTGAAGAAACCTTGCATGGCAGTTAAAAATTCTGATGGAATTATAACCATAGAAAATAAGTTTTTGCGAAAAAGCGGCTTCCTAACGCTGGAAATTTTTTCAAAATACAGTTCTGAAACTTCCATGATGCGTTATATTAAATCTTTGGAAAAGAAGGACATTTCATTGACCGATTCTATGATTTCACTGGGGTCATGCACAATGAAACTCAATGCTTCCGTTGAGTTAATTTCCTTAAGTTGGCCTGAATTTGCAGAAGTACATCCTTTTGCTCCAATTGATCAATGCCAGGGTTATCAGCAACTTATTGAAGAATTCGGGAAAATGCTTGAAGAAATCACTGGTTTTAAAGCTGTTTCCTTCCAGCCAAATTCAGGTGCCGCTGGTGAATATGCAGGAATAATGGTGATTCGAAAATATTTTAAAAGTAAAGGGGAATCTCACCGCAATGTTGTATTAATACCTGCTTCAGCACATGGAACAAATCCGGCAAGCGCAGCTGTCGCCGGAATGGATGTCGTTATAGTTAACTGTGATCAAAATGGGAATATTGATATTATCGATTTAAAGGAGAAAGCGAAATATCATGCCGATAAACTTGCTGCACTCATGGTAACGTATCCTTCAACTCATGGGGTCTTTGAACAAAACATCCGGGAAATTGCTTCAATAATTCATCATTATGGAGGTCAGGTTTATATGGATGGAGCAAATATGAATGCACAGGTAGGCCTTACAAACCCTGCTTCAATAGGAGCTGACATTTGTCATCTAAATTTACATAAAACCTTTGCTATTCCACATGGTGGAGGTGGCCCGGGTGTAGGACCAATATGTGTTGCCAGTCATCTGGTTGATTTTTTACCGACCCATCCATTGGTCAAGGTTGGCGGCAAAAACGGAATTAGTGGAGTTGCTGCTGCACCATGGGGTAGCGCCAGTCTATTAACTATTTCGTATGCTTATTGTTGCCTTTTGGGAGGCGAGGGGTTGACTCAATGTTCAAAAATTGCCATCCTGAATGCCAATTACCTGGCTGCACGTCTTAAAAATAAATTTATTGTTGTATATTCCGGAGATTCAGGATTTGTTGCGCACGAAATGATCCTTGATTGCCGTCAATTTAAAAAACTAGCGGATATCAGTGAAAGTGATATTGCTAAAAGGCTTATGGATTATGGCTTTCATGCTCCAACTCTTTCTTTTCCCGTACATGGTACACTTATGATTGAACCCACAGAGAGTGAATCAAAAGATGAGTTGGACAAATTTGTAGATACTATGTTTTCTATATACAAAGAAATCGAAGAGGTCGCTCTCACGGGTGATGATGACAATGTTTTAAGAAATGCGCCTCATTGTATAGCAGAAGTGACATCTGATACATGGGATCATAGTTATAGCCGGGAGAAAGCCGCTTACCCAATACCATGGTTACGGCTTAGAAAATACTGGACACCCGTATCAAGAATAGATGATGCCTTTGGTGATCGCAATCTTATTTGTTCATGCAGCGCACTATCTATAGATGAAAATTAAATAATTTTCGTAAATCTAATTTATAAAGGGGTTATTTTTTAGTTCAATAGGGAATAAACACATTGACAACAGAAACTAAATATACAACACAGGATATTCTTAGGGGAGTAGCACTAAGTGATAACAAAATAATTAATCATTTGTACTCAGTGAACTTCCGCACAATAAGACACCTGGTAGTATCAAATAACGGAAACGAATCGGATGCTCAAGATGTATTTCAGGAAACATTGGTTGTTTTATTTAGCAAAGTGAGAAGAGAGGAATTGGAGCTGACTTGTTCTTTGTCTACATACCTTTATTCAATTGCACGCAATATTTGGATTAAGGAATTATCAAAGCGTAAAAGAAAACCGGAATCCCTTGAAAATGATGAGCTATTCGTAAATACAGATCACAGCATTATTGATATAATAGAATTAAATGAAAGATTACTACTATATCGTGATAAGTTTGAAGAGCTAAGTGATGATTGTAAAAAGGTATTGAGGATGTTTCTGAATAATGTACCTATAAAGGAAATTACTTCATTAATGGGTTATAGTTCAGATCAACATACTAAAAACAGACGTTTCAGATGCAAAAAATCATTGATTCAACGAATTGTTAATAGTAGTACTTATAAAGAGTTAGGCTATGAAAAAAATAATGATTATTGAAAATTATATTGAAGGTAAATTAGACCAGGCCGAAAAACTTGAGTTTGATGAAATGTTATTGAATAACAAAGATTTTCCTGCCGAAATCAAACTTCATAAAGAAGTCAATGATGCGATAAAGGATGATGAACTGTATTTATTTAGAGAGAAGGTAAATCAAGTGTTACACGACAATATTAAGAAGACTTTTATCTTAACTGCATTTTCAAGAAAGTTTATTAAATATCCGGTAGCTGCATCCATTGTATTGCTTATTGGTATAAGTTTATGGCAGATACTTTCCTTTAATTCGCCAAAGGAATTATTTTCAAATTACTACGAAGCATATCAGCCGGATATTTCAACTCGTTCTGTTACTACAACAAATGATAAGATTCAGTTGTCTTGTATATTATATCAGGACGGCGATTACAAAAAGTCCTTTGATGTATTGCAGTCTTATCTCTCGAAAAATCCTGATAATCAGATATGCTCTTTTTATTTAAGCTTAAATGCCATTGAACTTGACAAATATGATATAGCCATTTCCGGCTTAAAAAAAATTGAAAGAGATGCAACTACGCCAATTGCTTTGCATGCACGCTGGTATTTGGCATTGACTTATTTGAAAATAAATAACACGGCGGAAGCCAGAGTTTATCTGACTCGATTAGCAGATAGCGAAAATTATTATTCAGAAAAAGCCAAAAAAATTCTGAAGAAACTTAAGTCTTAAATTTTATATAGCAGTAGAGCAAAATCAGGACTACCAGACCTCCAATTATAATATACAACCAATAACCTTGTTCTGAAACAAGAATTTGAGGATTTCCAAGACAAACATACCCCGCCCAATAATAAGGATGAGCTTTAAGAGGATCACCTTTAGTAATACAATCAATCTTGGCTTTTTGTAAAGCAATATCTACCGGATTTCCTTTGGATAAATATTCATAAAACCGCGACATTAAAAATGCACTGGAACGATCGGCAACTGACCATTGTGTAATAATAATATTTTTAACACCTGCAAGCAGAAAGGCACGAGCTATACTATATACACCTTCGCCGCTGGTCAGTTGTCCGTTACCCGTATTGCAGCCACTGAGCACGATGAGATCGGCTGTAATCTTGTTTGAATAAACTTCGAAAGCATGCAATTGTTTATCGTTTCTGGATAAGTCGGGAGAAAAAATCAATTCTGAATTCATGGGCTCGTCTTTATCCAGAAAAGTATGCATTGCCAGATGGACAATATCGCTTCTGGATGCCGCATGGAAAAAATTTTCTTTTGTGGCATCCTTACCCAGAAATAATTTTCCTTTATAGAATTTTCTTGCGGATAAAACCTCCTCATTAGCACCTGGCAACTGACTATATAAGGCAGGATCTACCGGATTATGGATTGTTTTTCCAAAGCTTACATCCTTATAATCGGGAGCAAATCCGGCAAAACGGATCTTTTTCTTTTCTTTAACCTGCTGGTTTAATAATTGCGATACAGAATATACATAGCTAATCGGATTTTTCATTATTAAATAAGAAAGCCTGGAATAATCATTTGGTGTTTTTGTAGTATCGTATTTTGCAGTAAGCAGAGTCTCAAAAGGTATTAAATTCAATTCCTGATCGGGAACAATTATCAAATGCTTATTTATTATAAGGCTTTCAACAGGTTCTATCAATTTATGATAAAGAACAAACGACTGATCAAGAAATTTCTGAAACTGCTGATTTGTAATATTGCCATTTTGAACATTATTGATCAGACTCCGATAGGCAAGAATAGTATCCGATAATTGATCGGATGCAGGAGTATATATGACTTTATAATTGTATTTATCGATATAAAAAATACAGGATGAAATAGAAGTTATTTGATATTCAAGTACTGCCTGAGATGGGAGCAGATTAGCCTGTAGATTTGCAATAGATATTTTATTGTCGGAATATTTGATTTTTTTGTATTCGGGATATTCTTCTTCTAACTTTTTCTCTAAATTCTTATATTCGTTTTCTTTGATTAAGATTTTACTAATAATAATATTGTCGGTTTTTTCCCTGTACTGACCCTGCTGCTGAATAAGTGCATATTGAAGTGTATCCAATCCTTTCTTTATTTCAGTTGATTGATGAATTATTTCTTCCGGAATACCCGCCTTCTTTTTTGCCATTTCTTCTGTTACATAATTCTTAAGAATGGCAGCCTTGCTTTTTTCGGAATATTCAAACAATTCGTTTTTTATTGAATCATTTTTATAATGATCTATAATTTCGTAACCGTGAATTAATATTTCGTCATATCCTCCTTTTAGTAGTGACATATCATCTAACTTTGATTTCTCATAGGGATGATCTTTATTAATTCTTGTATTAATCCGGACTTCGTCTTTGATGTCTTTATATGACTTCAATAAAAGTTTGAGGTCATAATTATTTTTTCTGGCTATACTCTGCAGCGTATTACTTCGGAACCACAACATAAATTGATAATCCTGGCTGGAAAAATTGCCCAACCGGGAATAAAAAACTTTATCTGAAGAAAGGACTGAATCTACATCTCCCAGATATGGATTAAAACATTCAAGTGCTTTTTTGTAATTTCCTGATTTATAATAATGACGGCCCAGACAACCAGCTACATAGCAATTATAATATTTATTATCCGGGTATTTGGATATTATCTTTTCTGCTAATTTCAAATATTTTAGTTCAAGATCCGGATTTAGCATTCCGGTATAATAAAATAATGCCATAAATACGTAAAACCTTAGTTTATCAAAGTCATTGACTTTTTCTGATTTAAGGATATTGGAAGCTTTATAAAACCATTCCTGGGCAATTTGCATTTTGCCCAGATACTGGTATGTATTGCCTAACCAGAGATAATATTCATAATGATGGGCGTATTGTTTTGAATTTACAAGTGGTTGTATTGCTTCCAGGATGTTCCGTGAGGAGTCCCAAAGATTTAAATAATTTAGATCTTCCCCTAAATTTAAGCAAACATTAAAATACATGAATTTAAACCTGGGATTATTTGTAATCTGGACCTTCAAAGCTTCCAGGAATTCCTGAGAAAGTTTATAGTCCGTTATATAGCGATAATAAAGAGCTTTATTATAATGAATTAACAATAACCAAAATTCAGAACCGGGGTTGTTGATTGGTGAATAATTTTCAGCTGCCTCAAAATTTTCCCGGGCTTCCTGCACATCATCTTTGTCAAGATAGTATTCAGCCAAAAGCAAAAAATACTTAGAACTTCTCGGCCTGTCATTTTTATCTATACGAATGAGCCGATCAATACTATACTTGCAATCAACCCCCTTATTCGGACAAGGAGGTTTGTCCATATACATAATTCTGAATGAAATGGTTTCAAAAGCTGCAAGTGTATCTTTAATACTTTTTGAATTCGTTATAAGATCGTATGATTTGCTATAGTTATTTATGGCGGCCACCAGGTTTTCGTTCCAGTAATTTGAAAAACCAAGCCGGTTATAAAATATAATCTGATGCCAGGTTAAGTTGAGTTCAGTTGAAACTATAAGCCCTTTTTTATAAAAATTACCTGCCATTTCAGGTTCTCCGGCAATAAATAAAGAATCTCCATCTGCCAGATCTTTCAATAAATGTTGGTATTTTTTGCAATTGTTGGCATTTGTTGAATAGTATTGTGTCAGTAAAGGCTCTGAAACTAGCAGTTTTTTCTGATAATCCGGCCAGTTTATCTCAAAGCAGGAAGCCGATGTCCTGCATGAAAACAGAAACATGAAGCAGCTAAATAAAACGAAATGATACTTCATGTAATTAAGGGTGTCTAGTTAACAACCATTTATATAAAAACATCGTAAAAATATACAGATCCATTGGAATAAGTCAAGAGATTTTGTTAAATTACAACAAGCGTTTGCCGAAAAGCTTTAAGAGTAGGTATAACTAAAATTTGCCGTTATGACACATTCAGAATTCTTTGTGAGGATTTTTTACAGCCCGGATCCTCCAAAACCACCACCACCTCCTCCTCCTGTAAAATGAGTGATGAGTGTTCTAAAATTTGCAAATTAATCAGAGACCGGCAATTCAAAGCGGTCTCTTTTTATTTGTCATTATGTTTTTTTTTCACTGGAAATTGAATTTCAGAATCCTTGGGTATTCTAAATAAAGGTTATTCTTTAGATGTTTTTCGAAAATAATCCCTGAAAATATTGAACCAATTCATCATGTATGTCTTTTATAATTAAGCGGTTAGTTTCAACTTGCCCAATGCTATCCGATAAAAAGTTTTTTTCGTATTTTTCCGTTTCAAGTTTGAGAATTTTATCGGCAGTTCTGTTGCAATTTAAAAGGACTTGGTTTAACCTGTTCATCAGATTGAGAACTTCATCGTTTAAATCATCCTTCTTAGATAAACCCAGCTTCTCTAATTTATCCAGTAAAATTTCCATACTTTCTTTAATTTCTATAAGAATATCAAAATCTGAATTCTGTAAGGGTTTAAGCCCATCATAAATATTTTCCAGATTTTTAAGTTCACCCGAAAGTCTGTGAATAAGATTTCTAATTTCAACCGTTATTTGTATAACGAATTTGAATGCATTAATAAGTTTTCCCCGTTTAAAAAACTCCTCGTTTATTTTTTTAATGGCAGATATTTCAAATGGATTCCTTTTTCTCGGATAGAACGATGAAATTTTTCGATCCATCTTTATGAATGCAAAGTAAGCCAATATAACTATAAACAATAAGCTAATAAAAACTATCAGTAGAATAAGAATTTGTGGGTTGTGTTTTAAAAGACAGTTTAAAAATTTCATCTGGCTTTGTATTTAATAAAGTCAAAAGTAACAGATTCAGGCTAAATAAAATTAAGCAACTTTACAATAAGTATTTGTATTAGCTGTTAGTTAATTGATTTCGGTATATTGCATAAATGATTTAATTTTACTTCAATCACAAAGCAATTTAAAAATGAGAATTTCTTCAATATTAATACCCATCAGTATTTTACTACTGTTCTCAACTACTGTATTTCCTCAAAGTAAAAGGATTCAGGGAGCATTTGACATATATCAGGCCGGGGAATATTTTCAGGCTATCGATAAATTTAAAGATGTCTACCAAAAAATTACTGATAAGAAAGAAAAAACACGCATTACTTTTTACATTGCAGAGTGCTACCGTAAAATTAATGAACCCAAAGAAGCATCACTGTGGTATAAAAAAGTGATTGATAAGGGATATGAAGACCCGTTGGCTTCACTTTATTATGCAGATATGCTTAAAAAATTAGGACAATATGAAGAAGCAAAGCAACAATATAAAAATTATAAAGAACTTTTACCGGGAGATCAACGTGCTACGGATGGAATTTTATCTTGCGATCTTGCCCAGGAATGGATAAAATTTCCTACTGGTTATATTGTTGAAGAAATGAAGTTTTTTAATTCGAAACAAAGTGATTATTCTCCTGCCATAGCATCAGCAGACGACAGGGAAGTATTTTTTACTTCCACTCGCGAAAGTTCCTATGGGAAAAAAGAACATGAAACGACGGGCGAAAGTTTTGCTGATATTTATCAATCTACTATGGACAGGAAAGGCAAATGGAGTACTCCAGTGCCACTGCCGCAAGAAATTAACTCAGAATATGAAGAAGGTACGCCTAATTTATCAGCCGACTTTAATACTTTGTATTTTTCCCGATGTTCCATGGGTAAGAATAAAACTATGGGGTGTCAAATTTTTATTTCCAGAAGAAAAGAAGACAGTTGGGAAAAGGCACATCAGATTAATATTGAACCGGATAGTATTGTAACAGCACATCCTGCGATCTCTCCAGACGGGCTTACTTTATATTTTGTATCCGATATGGCAGGCAGTATGAAAAATGAAAAGGGAAAGAATAGTAAAGATATCTGGAAAGTAACACGGGCAACAAGTGATGCCGAATGGGATAAGCCCGTCAATTTGGGCGAGCCAATAAATACAGCTGGTGATGAAGAATTTCCATATGTTCACAAAGATGGGACTTTGTATTTTTCATCGAATGGCCTGATTGGTATGGGTGGACTTGATATTTTTAAAGCCAAACCTACTACCGGTGGTGGATGGGATGTACAAAATATGAAATACCCAATTAATTCTTCATCTGATGATTTTGGAATATGCTTTGAAGTTGATAAGGAAGCGGGATTCCTGTCTTCATCCAGAAAAGGGAAAGGAGACGATATCTATGAGTTTATACTCCCTCCACTCAAATTTACAATCACAGGGGTTGTTAAAAATGAAAAGACAAATGAGCCAATTGTAAGTGCAACCATCAAATCAATCAGTAGTGATGGAATATCACTCGAATCTTCCTCAGGGAAGGGTGGAACTTTTAAATTTGATTTAAAAGCAGGAACTGATTATGTATTTATTGCTTCAAAAGAAGGTTATTTGCAGGGCAAAGAACGAGAAACCACCAAGGGTAAGGAAACCAGTTCCGATTTTACTGCAACAATTTATCTTTCTCCTATCAACGAACCCATCAGGATTGATAATATCTTTTTCGACTTTGCAAGTGCCGATCTACGTCCCGAATCGATGGTATCTCTTGATAAACTGGTCGAAACCCTTAATGATAATCCAAATATCGTGATAGAACTTGGCTCAAACACTGATGCAAGGGGTAATGACGAATTTAATCTCGAACTTTCAAAACACAGGGCACAATCAGTTGTTAATTATCTGATAAGTAAAGGAATTGATGCTGAAAGAATGGTTGCCAAAGGATATGGAAAAACCCAGCCAAAAACAGTTGACCGGAGGGATCATGAAGCTTATCCATTCCTGCCCGATGGACAATTGTTGACTGAACAGTATATCAATGCTCTGGCAAATGATGACCTTAAAGAACTGGCTCACTCTCTGAACAGACGTACAGAATTTAGGGTATTGCGAACTGATTATGTTAAAAAGAAATAATAATCAGGTAGTAGCCTGTAGATTTTTAGACATTAGAATAAGATGTATAAACTCTTAATTCGCATTATTTATTAGGGATATTCAGCAATTCCGAATTATTTACCAATAATAGAAGAAGTGGATTTTTCTTATATAATTACCTCATTTTTATGATTTTCAATGAAAATATGAGGTAATTGTGCCAATAATTTATCCTCCTAGTCCAAAATTGTTCTCGCAAAGTCCGCAAAGTCAAAAAACGCAAAGTTCGCAAAAAGTTGACTCTGCGTATTTTGCGTAATTCACTGTGTGCTTTGCGTGAATTAATTTCGCTCTAATGCCTAAAAATCAATAAAAATTCCCTCTCCTGAAAATTCCTTAATAATCTTAAAGCGAGATGATTCCATTTGACTTTTTCAACACTTTATTCAAATTTAATGATAACAGCCTCCAACTTTCAGGCAGATATAAGCTGTGATAAACCAGGCAATCCTTAATAGAGTTTTTTCGAATAGGGGTAAGAAAATTTTATCGGAACGGATTTATTTACCTAAAACCTATATCATTTGTGCTTTCAACATTACTTTTATTCATGGCCCTGTCAATAATATAAAATTCATACTTTAAAGTATCATAGCTTGGAAGAATGAAATAATCGATATTTATTGTAATTGTCCCTTTAATGGTCTTATTCTGTCCAACACGGTCCAGTTTGGAATCGTACTCAATGCGATAGAACGGAGGTGGAAATAATGTATCTGTGGTATCGATATCAACTTTAAAATAACTTCCGTTGACTTTTTTATATGGGTATAAAAACACATTATAATTGTATTCAAGCGATTGAGTTTTGTCATATGGAGTTTCGATACCAATATCCGCATCGCCGTCAACAAAAGAAAATTCAAGTATTCCAATCTTTATGTTGTTTTGCAATGCGGTATCATAACCATCCACGAGCTGGAAACTTTTAAAAGTGATTTGAGGAACCGGAGAAACAGGCTCCGTTTTAACACAAGCATAGGCAATAGTGAGCAGAATACTACCAGCTATTATCAATCTCTTCATAGCGGATTATTTTTTTCGCATGAAAATCCGGATTGGCGTACCTGTAAAATTAAAACTTTCACGCAATTTATTTTCAAGATAGCGCTTGTAAGGATCTTTCACATATTGGGGAAGATTGCAAAAAAATGCGAAAGTAGGGGTCTTGCCCGGCAGTTGTGTTATATACTTGATATGTACATATTTCCCTTTAGTAGCAGGAGGTGGAAAGTCTTCAATGTATTTTCCCATTACTACATTTAATTCTGACGTAGATATTTTGCGACTCCGGTTCTTATATACTTCGATGGCATCTTCCAATACTTTGTGGATTCTTTGTTTGGTGAGTGCCGAAGTAAAAATAATCGGGACATCATTAAAAGGAGCAATACGGTCACGAATTTCTTTTTCAAAATCACGGGAAGTATTTGTCTCTTTTTCAACCAGGTCCCATTTGTTAACCAATATCACAACTCCTTTATTGTTTTTTAATGCCAGATCAAGAATACTTAAATCCTGCGATTCAATGCCGCGGGTTGCATCCAGCATAATGAGACAAACATCCGAACTCTCAATAGCCCGGATTGATCGAATTACCGAGTAAAATTCGAGATCCTCGTGAACTTTACTCTTCTTGCGAATACCAGCGGTATCAACAAGGTAAAAATCATAATTAAATTTATTATACCTGGTGTAAATCGAATCACGTGTAGTACCTGAAATGGGTGTCACAATATGTCTCTCTTCTCCAATAAGAGCATTTAGCAAAGATGATTTGCCTGCATTCGGTCTTCCAACGATGGCAAATTTGGGAAGATCTTCCGTTTGCTCCTCAGTTGTTTTCTGGAACGAATGAACGATTTCATCCAGAAGATCACCTGTCCCGCTGCCATTTATAGAGGAAATATTATAAAAATTATGGAAGCCTAACTTATAAAAGTCATGCGCTTCATATTGTCTTTCTGTTGTATCTACTTTATTTACAACGAGAAAAATTGGTTTTTTTACTTTCCGCAGCAATTGGGCGATTGCTTCGTCATAATCTGTAACCCCACTTAATACATCAACCAGGAAAAGAATAACATCCGATTCTTCAATAGCTAGCAAAACCTGCTTTCTTATTTCTTCTTCAAATATGTCATCAGTATTATTGACATATCCTCCTGTATCAACAACCGAAAATTCATAACCATTCCAAATAGCTTTGCCATATTGTCTGTCGCGTGTCACTCCTTCCATTGCATCAACAATTGCATTTCGTGTCTCGGTGAGACGATTAAAAAGAGTTGATTTCCCTACATTTGGCCTTCCCACAATTGCTAAAATATTCCCCACAGATACGTATTTTTAAATGTAATTGAATAATAATTTTCAGTAAATATTTTTGATTTATGCTTCTAGAATCTTTTCATATTAAAACTATTCGAATTGTCCGGCTTAAATACGGACTAATAATATTGATGACCAGATTTTGATTTCAAAACCCCTGTTAATTATGGGTTCTGGTATCCGAAATCTTTAAGTTTAAAAGATGAATCACGCCAATCCTTGCTTACTTTTACGAAAAGCTCTAAAAAAACTTTTTTCCCCAGAAATCCTTCCATATCGATTCTTGCTTCAGTACCGACTTTCTTCAAAGATTCACCTTTGTGTCCTATGAGTATACCTTTTTGTGAATCCCTCATGACATAAATTACTGCTGCGATACGAACTATATTTTTTTCATCCTTAAATGATTCAATTCCCACTTCAACGGAATACGGTATTTCCTTCTGATAGTGCAGAAATATTTTTTCCCTGATTATTTCTGAAACAAAGAAGCGCTCTGACTTATCCGTTAGTGTGTCTTTAGGATAGTATCCGGGCCCTTCGGGTAATGTTGCCAGAATTTTGTCGAAGAGAAAAGTAAGATTCGTCTTTTGCAGGGCTGAAACCGGTAATATTTCAGCAGACGGAAGCAATTCATGCCATTCATTAACCAATTCTATAACCTGGTCATTTGGCATCAGGTCAATTTTATTTATTAAGAGAAGTACAGGTACTTCAGTATTTTGCAATTTTGTCAGGTATGCTTGATTTTTGTCGATTTTATCTATTACATCTGTTACATATAATATAATATCGGCATCCAGGAAAGCAGCATCAACAAACTTGAGCATTGACTCCTGCATCTTGTAATTGGGCTTTAATATACCTGGAGTGTCTGAATACACTATCTGAAAATCATCTCCGTTCACAATTCCCATTATTCGTTGTCGGGTGGTCTGCGCTTTCGAAGTGATAATTGAAATTCGTTCACCAACCAACGCATTCATCAATGTAGATTTACCAACATTCGGATTTCCAATAATATTTACAAAACCAGATTTATGCATTATATGAAAATAATCTAAAATAAATGCAAAGATAACTCATGCTTCTTGTTTAAGCGTCTTATCCATAAAATAAAAATTGGTTAAGTAATTGTCAATCCTCTCATTAGTTATAATTTCATCATGTCGGACTGAAGGTGTGAACGGATCACAGCGGTGAGGCCGGACTAAAATATTATTTAAAAAACAAAAGAAGATTCATTCTTCATGATAAATGGTTAAGAAGTTTTAGGATAGGTTATTATAATTTATTCCAATTCGCGGCCATGAATATATTTATGCCATTTATCGATTACGCTTTGCATATCCTGTGGTAATTCCGATTCAAATTGCATGATTTTTCCCGTACGGGGATGCTTAAAACCTAAAGATTTAGCGTGTAAAGCATGACGGGGCATTACCTGAAAGCAATTTTGAATAAATTGTCTGTATTTAGTAAAAGTAGTACCCTTAATTATTTTGTCGCCTCCATATCGTTCGTCATTAAAAATAGGATGCCCGATATGCGCCATGTGCACTCGTATCTGATGTGTACGTCCGGTTTCAAGCTGACATTCTATAAGATTTACATATCCAAGAGGCTCAATTACTTTATAATGTGTGATAGCATTTTTTCCTTCTTCACCGTCTGGAAATACATGCATTTTCAATCTATTTTTAGGATCACGTCCTATATTACCTTCTATTATTCCCTCGGGAGTATCAAAATTTCCCCAAACGAGAGCCAGGTAACTTCTATGGGTAGTCCTGTCAAAAAATTGTTTCGCCAGGTGATTAAGCGCAAAATCCGTTTTAGCAATGACAAGTATCCCGGATGTGTCTTTATCTATCCGATGAACCAGTCCAGGCCTGATTTCTCCACTTTGAAAAAGCGGCAGATCTTTTAAATAATAGGTAAGTGCGTTTACAAGCGTGCCGGTATAATTCCCATGCCCGGGATGCACAACCATACCAGCCTCTTTGTTAACAATAATAAGATCATCATCTTCATATATGATGTTTATGGGTATATTCTCGGGAATGAGTTCAAATTCATGAGGAGGATGTGGTAAGACAATAGATATTATATCGCCTGGTTTTATTTTATAATTGGGCTTAACCGGGTTGTCATTAACCAGTATATTGCCTGCCTGTGCAGCATTCTGGACTTTTGTACGCGAAATATTGACAAGTTTGTTGAAAAGAAATTTATCAATACGCAATATTTGCTGCCCCATATCTACAATAAACCGATGGTGTTCATATAGTTCAGCGCCTTCATTCAGATCCGTCGATTCAATTGTATCCAATATAATTTAGTTTTTAATGAATTTGGCAGATCTTATAATTTTACTGTCTGCCGAAGTAATAATAAGAAAATACAATCCTTTGTTCAATTCAGAGATATTCAGGGATTCTGTATTTGAATGAGTATTGATCAAAGTCATACCCAGGGTATTCATTACCTTATAATTGCATGATTCTGAGCTTTTCCCCTCAGGAAATTTAATGTGCAACACATCTTGTGTCGGGTTGGGATAAACAGTAAAGTTTCCCTCAATACCTGGTTCTGCTAAAGCTGAAGGATAGTCATAAATGCTGAAGCATGGTCGTATCATCAGCGATCCGGTGTCTAGGGAGCCGGGATTATACCAGTCAGCTGCACTTGTTTTGACATATATATCCCTAAGGCTATTGTAATTAACGTCATAACCGATGCTGATGAATCTGGATTCTGATTGTTTGATTCCAACAAATATCGTATCGGATTCATTTACAAACAATGGGGTCTCCAAATTAAAACGTTGAAAACTAAATACTTTTAAAGTATCTATCTTATTAGTATCTGTTGATTCATAAAGAAAAGTCCCTGGTTTTTTATTCCTGCAATTCCAGACACAAACACTAAATTCAATATCCTTAGTACTATTGTTATAAGTTTTGTTGAAAAATATTTTAACAGCTTTAAGCGTATCACTCTCATAAATTCTGAAACGATTTGCCATCATAACGTTGCTCTGATTTTCTCCCGATATTCCGAAACTTTTCTCTGCGCTTCCATCATCGTAAGCATAGTCGCTATAATAGATCTCAGTTCGATGAACCGTATCGTTCACTTTATTTTGGTTTAGTGTTGGACCCGACAAAGCAGTTGTTAAATATGCACTCAGCTCCAATCTACCAACACTGTCTTTTGCTGTATAACTTAATCCGGATGACACGAAATTCTCATAGGTAGAAATTGAGACAGGCATTTCCTTATGCTGGTAACCTCCTGAAGTCGGATACTTCTTTGGTTGTAAGTTGTTATCTACATCGTATAGTACTAAAGTATAAGCCACATTGATAGAATCAGTAATATCTGGAAAACAGGCCCTGTATTGTATACGCATTTTTTGTCTTTGACTTTCCTGAGCCTTGCTAAAATGTCTCCAGGGCACAGTGTTATATTCCGTGAGCGAAGACAACAGAGGGGCCACAATAGCCACATCATCCAGATTTCTCATAAAATTGCTGTTAGTTGCAGGTTTCAACTGTATGTAATCAAGATTCCATTCGTCGGCATTGCTTTGCTGGTCTTGAGAATTCCCGCTAACTGAAGTTAAATTTCTAAAACGAAAGCGGAAACCGGTCTTTAATAATGAATCGTTGACGGGTAAAATGACCTGTGTAAAAGAATGTTGCTGCACACCGCCCGGAATTTTTAGGACATTAACCCATTTATCGTGGGGCACAGAAAAAAAATCGACCAGGAGTACATCACTATCTTCAGGCATTTCCCCCAATCCGCCGGCTTCATAAAAAAAACTAAGAAAAACCGTATCAGAAAACACACCATCAAAAGTAATACCTACTGAAGTAAGTGTGTCCGAAGGTATGTTATTGCTATACAAGCTCTTGTATGGGTTTCCATATTGATCATAAGAATCCAGGGTGGCTACTCCTAATGAAATCATGGAATCTGCAAAAGTCGAATTTATATAAGCACTTTTATCAGTCCATTTGGAAGGCGAAGGATAGGTTGAGGTGCCATAATCTGAGAAATCCTCGAAAAATGAATCAATCGGGACAGTCTGGTTGTATGATTTCAAAAATGGTTTGGCTGCTTCTTCTGTTTTTTTTGCATTAAGCAGAACAGGGTTGCAATGCATGCTTCTTAATTCCTGTGCAGTAACCGATAAAAAACCACTAATTATAATCGTTAGTGTAAGAATCGTCTTCAATATCTTCATTGTTATTGTCATCATTAAGTTGGGGTAAGTTGTAATAATTGCTATCAGCAATTGCCTTACCGGTTAATTTTGCTGAATCCAGGGTTACCCATAGATCAATAGGGGTTCCTAGTGGACAGAGAATCTTACTGTTGTGATCCGGATGTTGTTTGAAAATATGAGGTACAATTGTGTCCTTTTCATCCAGGCCTTTATCATAAATGACTGCTCCGACAGCAAAAAATGCATCCGATGCTTTAATTTTAGCCTGATTAACAGTGAGTCCCAAAAGATCTGGAACCGGAGTTTTATCTTCCGATAATCCTTTGCCCAGAACAAGGTCAATTTCGGTTCCCTTAAAGACTGTATCTCTGGCAATGACATTTGTTGATTTGCCTTTTACTTTTTGCTCAAGTACCACATTTTTTGCCATATCATAGCGATAACTAAAATTCCCGATTTTGAGACCCGAAGAGAGGATTTTTGCCCTTGCTTCGCGTAAAGTTAATCCTACCAGGTCTGGCATCAGCATTTTTCCAGGTGAGGAAGCATTTATTGTAAAATAGATTATCCTGTTTTTCTTAACAAATAAACCTGGTTTTGGATGCTGATCTATTATTACACCTTTTGCTCTTTCGGCAATAAAAATTGAATCAAAAATTTCATATCGTAAATGATTTGCGGATATAATTTTTTCAGCATCCTTAACTGCAATATCCGAAAAATTTGGTACTGCAATGGAACGACCATGATGCGTGTAGATTCGCATGAATATTATTAATATCACCAGGATAATAAATAAAAATTCGAATGCAAGCGCAAGGTTTTTTAAGAATATCCTGCTTTTGAGGTAAGTTAAAAGGTCATTCATATTTAACAATGTACTTTAATATCAGGTGACAAATTTAATACAACTTGTAATTTGGACTTTTTGATAATAAACGAATTGGAAACGTAAAACGTATCCAATTCATTGCAAAATCCTGCAAATTTCCGACAATTGGAATTTTTTTCTTTTATGGCAATGAGTTTCCATAGTCAAAATATTTTTTTGCCAGTTCCATATTCCCCTGCGCCTGATAGATTTGTGCTGCCAGTAAATAAGATTTCTTATATTCTGGTTTCACATCAATGGCCTTTTGAAGGTAACTTAAAGCTGTTTCATAATTCTTTGTTTCAGCATAAAGTAAAGCTGTATCATAAAAAGCCGATACACTTTTCGGGTTTTCTTTCATGTCTAGCATGAAATAGGATAGAGAATTGTTGTAGTCATGTAAATCGAGATACGACAATCCCAATATTTCCAGCGCTACATCAAAATTAGGATATAGTTTCAGGCATTCATTTGCTGCTGCAATTGCTTTCGTATAATCATTTAAGGCAAGATATGCCTGAGCAATATTGGCGTACATGAGATCATAATTTTTATCATGTGTAATTGCTGCCTGGTAATGCAATATTGCATCTGCATAATTTTTTTGGTTGTAGAGCTTGAAGCCTTCATAGTCGTTTTTATCAGTTCTTTCAAGAATGGCACAAACAGGTTTATCATCCACATTTATCGTATGAATAGTATTTGCCGGAGGCCACAAATTTTTCTTTAACTGATAGGGGAGTATGTAACTGTTTGCAAGAACAGCATAGTCCCAATCCACATTACCACGCTGATAATAACGGATATAAACTACACTGACCTTATCTGTGTAATTTCTGAAATAATACTGGGTAATTTTTGCATGATTGGTCGCAACTATAATTTTTTTACCTTTTGGCAAATTCAATTTATCAATTTTATTTTTTATCAACCATTCCGAGCCAGCTCGAAGACTATGATAAAAGTAATCCATTTCATAATTTCCATAAGCTTTATTTACCCCTCCGGAAATAGAGTTAAAATATATGTATTCAAGTGGATGGCTTTTCACAATATGGGTAAGCGGGAGCAACCCGAGGAGACTTAAACCTCCGATAGCTGTCCATTTCAGATATTTTTGCTTAACCTGTTCCAAACAAGTATTGGTACCAAGGGCTGCAATAATTGAAATTCCGGGGTAAATAAACATTACATGACGCCATTCACCGTATATATTTGAGCCCTTATAAATAACATATATTATAGGGAACAGAGAGGTAAATAATAACATAATATACCATAAACTATTCCGTTTCAGCGCTTTGTTTATAAAAATAAAGAATAAAATAAAACCAAGGATCACGAACTCAGGGATCGTCATCAAAATATATTTCGGTAAATAATTTAATGGAATGCTATCTGACCAGATAAATTTACCTTCAAAAACCTGTCTAAGAAGTGTCTGGTATTTCTCCATGTATTTCAGAGCTTCGATGGTTTTGCTTATTGGCGCCTTTTGGGCAAAAGGCCAAAGAATTATACCAATAATATAACCGGCTATTGCAGTAACAAAAGCAAAAAACAACATCTTCCACAATTTTTGGAGATTTTCTTTTTTGAACCAATCTTTATTTTTTGATTCAAACAAGTATTGCAAGCCTGCAAAAAGCATAAAATAAAATATAAGCAGAACACCTCCAACCCTTACCCCAATCGTCAGTCCAATTCCAAGGGCTATTGGCCATGCATACCGATACTTTTTCTCCGGGAAATTTTTTAAAAAACGGATTATTGTGTATATCGTGAAGATATATGCCGCCGCAAACGGAATATCTTTCGGATTATTAAATGAATGCCCCAGGAACCTGGGTGACAAAAACATGAATAGCATCGTAATAATTCCGGCACGCCAACCTCCAAGCATTATTGCAATTAGAGCCGCAAAAAAAATGGCGGCCCATCCGGTAACCGAGTTAAGAATATGACGGATCATATAATCATCGTTGGGTTTGAAAATCTTAACCAGTGCTACCGTTGCGACATCAAAGACAGGACCATACATTTGCTCAACGCTATTACTGTAATATAAGCAGCTTGTATCTTTCCCCAAGGTAGCATAATACTTGTAGGCATTCTTGCCATGAGGGTAATGAAAAGTTTCTTCATCACCGGAAATGCCTGAGTTAAGACTTAAAATTGGCATCAATATAAAAAGGAATCCGGCCAGGGCATAAAAAATTTTTTTCTCGATATTTTCTACTTTTTGTGGCATCTTATAGTGAATAAATTTTAGCCGATAATGATTTTATTTTAATATCTGAATATCAATAGTTTTTAAGAAACCATCGCAAAGTTGGTATATCAATTTTAAAAAGCACTATAATCAGGATAAAAAGAAAGAAAATATACGCAATAAATCCTTTTTTAGTGTAAAGTTTTTCAGGCGTTTGTACAATGGAATTATCTTCAAACCCAATGTGAAGGTACCAAGCAAATAACAAAGCAAAGAATGGGAAAGACAAGAGCAATTCAATTCTATGTTTAATGAGAAAAATGGCCAGGAAAAAAGAAGAACATAGTGCATAGAAAACTATGGATATTATCAGTTTTTTCTCATTATAAAAACTAAATGACTTTCTATAGCTTGCCGCAACTTTTGAATCGCCTAGAAAGCGGTATTCAGCAAGTCGTTTTGTCGCCATAAGGAATGCGCCTCCCATCCAATATGCAACCAGAATACTGGAAGGCGGTATTAAAGTAATTCCCGTTAAAAACCAACCCAATGTAAAACGAATTGGATTATTGATTGATTCAGAAAGTACATCCAGATATGGTTTGTCTTTTGTCCTTATAGGATTCACATTATACAATAATCCCATTATCAGGAGAAAAAATTCTGTGAGTAAAAACCGGATAGAAATAAAATAACTAATGGTTAATCCTGCTAAAGCTATAAGTGCATATTCGGTATAAATTATTCCTGGTTTAAGTTTGGACTTGACAGCTGCACGATTTTTTTTAATAGGATGGTATTTATCGGATTCAACATCTAGCCATTCATTTATAACATAATTTGCAGATGCAATAAGGCATGTTGCAAAAATGCCTGAAATTAAAATCATTACAGATGTATTTTCAAGTCGCAGATTTGAATAATACAGACCCATAATGATTCCAGGCAACATGAAAACATTTTTGAACCAGTGATCGAGTCGCGCTATCTGAATGTAATTTTTAATCATTTTAAAATTTCTTTAAACAAATCAAAATAATTGAAGCCCTCAAATTTACAGATACTATTATTTTATACAAGAATACAGATATCTAAAACTTAAAAATCCTGATTTTCACAAGCCAACCTTCATAATAAGCATCCTTCCAATCGGAGGCAAATGTTAAAAAACCACCATTAACGAAGTATAAAATTTGTACATATGCTTTGTTCGATTTTCAAAGGCGAGACCGGTCCTATTGCTTTCAGATCTGCTTGAGAAGCTTTTTAAAATATTTTCCATTCCGGGCCTTGGTTATGTCGACCTTCAAAAATTTAATTCCTGCCATCTTTGCAGACTCGCCATCTGTATCAACACGGTCACCAATATAAATTGTTTCGGTAATATCACAATCGAAATACTGACAGATATTTAGAAGGCCTTTTTTATTCGGTTTAAGGCAGTTTATTGTTTTATCGGTAGAACAAAAAGTTTTGTCGGCTAAAATTCCCAAGGCTGCCAACTTTTTATCAACCGGGTAGTCTGAATAAATGGCTACTTTATAATCATTATTCATTAACATACTAATAAATTCACCAACATCTTTATATACTGCGCTTTTAATAAATTTTAATGGCAAATTGTAAATATATTCTTCAATTGTAATTTGAATTCGTTTGACTGGCAAATCCAGTTCGGAAGAACTCCACTTGTATTGATCGGCTTCCAGGTTTTGCGAACTGTATCCTTTATGGTTTTCACGCTGTTTCCTAAAACTTGAAATAATTTTCAGATCCGTAAGTCCCAATTTAAAACTCAAAAGTCGACAGATTATCAGAAATACCATCCTGAAGCGTAAAACTCTCTGATCATAAAGTGTTCCGTCGAGATCGAAAATAAATAATTTGTAATTGCGAATTGATAAAGTGGTTTGTAATACTCTTGTCCCCATATTCAGCTGATCGAAGCTAACTTTTGATGAACACTCTTCATTAGCTTGTTTAGTAAAAATTCTGTTTATTCAACAAGATTAATTTTTATCTGACGACAAATTTACACGGATTTTCAAAAAGTTTAAACGAACAAAAAAGGTTGCCCGAGTCAGGACAACCTTTATAATAATATCCGGAATATTTTATTTACGACGGATTTCATCCGAAACAGTAAGTTTTTTTCTTCCTTTATTCCTTCTTCTTCCTAAAACTTTTCTTCCGTTTGCAGTAGACATTCTTTCTCTGAAACCGTGTTTGTTCCTTCTTTTCTTTATCGATGGTTGAAATGTTCTTTTCATTACTTCAAGATTTTATTTGCCTTTATTTTCAGGCTTGCAAATGTAAGCCCTTTTTTGTGAAATCCAAAAACTACAAAAGATATTTTCTTCAAAAAAACCTGGTTATATTATAGACTTTCTATATAAACTACGTTAAAATTAATTAATTATGTATTGAATTAGACTAAATGGGCTTGTTTTTCGTAAATGCTTAATACAACTTTGCACTTTTTAAGAAATTGTCGGGAATTATGAATAAAATCATGCGATTAAATGTCTTATTTATTGCAGTACTGCTTCTTTTATCAATAATAGGATGTAAACAAAATGAGAATAAAACCGGAGTTAAAAGGGGCCATATTAAAATTGATCGTTTTGAACAGGATTTGTTTGAAATCAGTTTATATGGGTTACAAGACAGCCTGGACTTTCTTGAAAAAAAATATCCGGACTTTTTTCCGCTTTTCACAAACAAAATTATTCAAATTGGAAATCCTGGGCAAGCTGACTTTTCGGAGAGGTTAATGGCTTTTGTCTCTGATTTTACAATTTATAAGGTAAAAAGCCGTGTTGAAGAAGTTTTCCCAAATCTTAATAAATTAGAGAACCAGCTTTCATCTGCTTTTTCTAATTATGCATCGGCATTTCCAGGTCATTCCGTGCCTCATATAATTACCTGTATTTCAGGGTTCAATCAATCCATTGTTTTAACAGATAGTCTTGTAGTCGTAAGTCTGGATAAATATTTGGGAAGCAATGATGAATTTTATAAATTATTGGATCCCCCGATCCCTGAATATATGTGTTATATAATGCAACCGGCAAAAATTCCTTCTGACATTGTCAGGGCATGGTTGATTGGTGAATTTCCATACAATGATGCAAAGGATAATCTGCTTACAAAAATGATTTTTGAAGGAAGGGCGATTTACTGCGTTAAACAATTAATACCAGATATAAAGGACAGTCTTTTGTGGGGATTTACACCACGACAGCTTCGTTTTTGTAAGGATAATGAAAAAAATATGTGGACTTATCTGGTTGAACACAAACTTTTATTTGAAGGCAATAAATTTATTATTGGTCAGTTCATTAACGAAGCTCCTTTCACTAAAGATTTTTCAAAAGAATCGCCGGGCAAATCTGCTGTGTGGATTGGTTACCAAATTGTTAATTCATATATGAAACGAAATGGAAGTATTTCACTCAATGAACTCATGACGGAAACCGATTATTTGAAAATACTCAATTTGTCGAGATACAATCCTTAGCTTCAATGATGCAATGAGAAGATTGATTGTAATACTTCTTGGATTTTTATGTTTTAATCTGCTAAGAGGACAGGGATCTAGTCGCAGTGAGTTATGGTATGATGGGGTCAACTTTATGAAGGAGGGTGACTATCTTAGAGGATTTGAAAAAATGAACCAGTATCTTGCGCTATCACCTTATGATCCAAACGCTCTATTTAACAGGGGGAATTGTCTGGTCAATCTTGGCGATAGAAATGGCGGGTGTCATGATCTGCTTAATGCCAAAGCTTACGGACTTAAAAAATTTGGCAAAAACATACAATATAATTGTAGCCCTGAATTTCTGGTTAATAGGCTTAAAAAGCAATTTTACAAAGGTGTTCCAATTTATCCTGAACTAGGTTACAGGCCAAAATATACCAGAAGTGATACCCTTAGGGGTGAGCTACGACCTGAAAGGACCTGTTATGATGTTTATTTTTACAACTTAACAGTCAGGGTACATCCAATTAAAAAAGAAATAGAAGGCATAAATGAAATCTGGTTTAAGGGGGTTAGCGAAAGCAATGAAATCCAAATTGATTTATTTGATAATTATACAATTAAAAGCATTGCCCTCGATTCAATTAAGCTGAAATACCGACGGGAATTCAATGCTATTTTTATTAGCATGCCGGCACCTATAAAGCCGGGAAAGAATTATAAAATTTCAGTTGAATACTCGGGTAAGCCACGCACTGCCCCAAATCCTCCATGGGATGGTGGTTTTGTCTGGTCGCGCGACAAAAAATTGCATCGCTGGGTAAGTGTGGCATGTGAACAGTTGGGGGCAAGCTCATGGTGGCCAACCAAAGATCATCTTTCGGATAAGCCGGATTCAATGGCTATTAATATTGAAGTACCTAAAAGATACAAAGCGGTTTGTAACGGAAGTTTGCGAAAAGTTACCCGTATAGATAACAGGTTCAATCAGTACGCATGGTTTGTACATTATCCAATCAACAATTA